>ERZ1370068.3268-contig-2385_pt1 | contig 92286 bp, 175 predicted proteins | sample MGYA00561227_ERZ1370068 | MGnify/ENA primary metagenome ERZ1370068 (study PRJEB38410, sample SAMEA6850437) | metagenome | study: Metagenomic assessment of the ecological functions of the soil: analysis of the soil microbiota associated with the... | reverse complement strand
TGACGCGGTCTACAAGGCCGGCATCGACGTCGGCTATTTCAAGTCGATGCCGTCGAACGACACCATCTACGTCAAGCCGATGAAATGACCAACTCGCGCACCGTGCGTGCGTTGCAAGCCGCCGCTGGCATTATCGCGCTGGCGGCGGGCTGGCAGATCTCTGTCGATGGTCTTTCCGCATTATCTGTTCCCGCCGATACGAGAGATCATTGCGCGCACCATCGAGATATTAATTACAGGATCTCTTTTGATCGACGTGCTGCTGACTGCCGGCCGAATTTTCGGCGGGCTGTTCGGCGCCTTCATACTCGGCGGTATTCTGGCGATGATCATTGGCCAGTCGAGATCCGCAGAGAATTTCATCGCGCCCGTGTTGACTTTCTTCCAAGGCATCCCGGCGTTGTCCTGGGTGGTGTTCGCCATCATCTGGTTCCATGGCATCGAGTTTCGCGTGCTGTTCATCATGGTGATGACGACGCTGCCCGCCTTTACGTTTCAGATTCTCGATGCGCTTCCGCTCGATGTCGAAGGACCTGTTCGAGATGACCATGGCGTTCCGGCCTTCGCGCTGGATCGCTATTCCGTTTTCTGATCGTGCCGACCATCGTGCCCGGCATTCTCACGGCGTGGAAAGTCAATCTCGGCAATGCCGCGCGCGTCGTGGTGGTGGCGGAGTTGGTCGGCGCCACCGGCGGTGTCGGCTATCAGCTGTTGCGGCAACAGCAATTGTTCGACATGGCCGGCGCCATGGCCTGGACCCTGCAGCTCGTGCTGTTCGTGCTGGTGGTGCAGCAAACCATCGCGGCGATCGAGACCTGGGCCTTGCGCTATCGCGCGGTGTCCGAACGGGCCATGTAGCTCATGTCGATGCGTCGACGCGGTCATTCGCTTCAAGCGACGTCACCAAGACGTTCAAACGCCCGGACGGACGCGGTGATTTTGTCGCTGTCGACAGATTGTCTTTCGAGATCGCTAAGGGCGAGATCGTCGCCGTCCTTGGCAAGACCGGCTGCGGCAAGTCCACTATGTTCAACATCGTGGCCGGGCTGGTCCAGCCAAGTTCCGGCGAGGCGAAAGTGATTGGGCGCGATCCGTTCCGGAGTTCGAGTTTTTCGCGGCAAGGTCGGCATCGTGTTCCAGAACGACCGCCTGATGCCCTGGCGCAGCGCGCTCGACAACGTTCGTCTCGGCCTGCAGATCCTCGACACTGACCCGATGGAGGCCGAGGACATCGCGCGGGCGTGGCTCAAGCGGCTCGGCCTCGCGGGCCACGACAACGACTATCCGCACGCGTTGTCCGGCGGCATGCGCCAGCGGGTGTCGATCGCGCGCGCGTTTGCGGTCAATCCGGAAATCCTGTTGTGCGACGAGCCGTTCTCATCTCTCGATGAGATGACTGCACGCGACCTGCGTGCGGAATTCGTGCGTCTGGTGCGTCAGAGCAACAAGACCGCTATATTTATCACCCACCAGATCAACGAGGCGATGGAAATCGGCGACCGTGTAATGGTATTTCATCGACCCGCACGCATCGCTTATGAGGCGACGCTCGGAGCGGCGGTGACTGAAGATGCCCGACGCGGTATAAATGAGGACATCATGCGCGTGCTGGCGGTGGAGCAGCCGCGATAGGCACTGGGCGCATGAGGATGATCATACACACATCATTTGGTTTGTAGCGAACTTCGCCAGCGCACGAGGGTGGGGAACTGGCTGCAAACTGACGGGGAGGCCCCTTGGGACCGCCAGGATTTGAAGTTTTGTGTGCTACTCGGTGCCAGCCTTACCGCTAGGTCAAACGCTGGCGGGCCTAGTCAGTCACCACATGCCAGCATTGATGAGCTACGCGCGCTCATCCAAACAGCAATGTCAACAATCCGCAAAACATCACGCCGCCGAGAAGCAGCGACCATTCTGAAGGCTTTCAGGGCGAACAACCGGCCTTCGCTCACCACATACGCAAGCATCGTAATACCCGTTGTTGAATTTGATTGACTACACCATAGCCGACACCCGCGGTGACGGCTGTAGCGCCGGAGCACAGGAAGCCATGGATCGACAGGTTGGGCACTGTTGGTCGAGGGAGTGTGACGAGTTCGCCACAGCCGGGTAATTGGCGATAATGAACTCAGCCGCATCGGGGTGACATCGCCCCGCAGCCGGATCAAGGACGTCACATCCCGACCAAGCTTGCGCAGGCAGGGGGCGGGAGTTCCAGGCAGCATTCGTATGCGATTTCGGAATATCTCTGGGACAAGAGGACGTTGCCAGCGTCTGGTGTGCGTCGCACAGTGACGCTGCACCCATTGCCCAAACAACGGAGTGCGTCAGTGTCAATGCCACTGATCGCCGGTTGCTTCGTCGCAGCGGGCGCTCTTTGCAGCGGTCGCTCAAACAAGCCCGCCAAGCGGATCCCCAAATCCACCGGGAAGGTCAGGACCGGGGCTCCAATTCCGGAGCTGTTTCCGCTGCCACCCACTGTCGGGATGCCAGTGGGCGCATCAGATTGAAAACGGATGCCGTGGCCGGTTCCGGCAGCGGCTTCGCCTTCAGCCTCGCAGTCGGCGACGAGTTCTTGCCGAATTGCTGAACCGTTCGAAAGTCCACCGATAAAAAAAGAGGTCGCGCGTGTGGCCACAACGCGGCCTCTCTAAAATATGAACTGGCTCACAGCTGAAAAACCAGCCCACTGGCATCAAATAACTCAAAATCAAATGGCGGGCATTTAAATAGTACACAAACCAAGATCGAAGTGGAACTGACTCAACTGCAGCGGGTTATAGCCCGTTCTAAGTTGCCAGCCGATCGCGTTGATTGTTTCGCGTAGCGGCGCACGCGCCCGGAATAGGTCAGATGTTACGCATACCAATGCGTTGGTGTCGCAGTCAGAAACCGGCAAAATCAACTGCGTCCATCTTTCTATTACGGCCGGTTGTCACCAGGCGCGTGCTCTCAAGACAACGCTCTGACGTGCGTTCCGTTCGGGCGCGTCCGCTAAGAGTTAACTCGATTGGTCCTGAAGCGTCGGCAATGAAGTCATCGGTTGCTTCCGCTGAAGCTCGTCGGTCAGCCTTTTATTCTTTGATCTGCAAGTTCGTGCTCACTCCTGAGCAGCGCCTCGGAGCACGTGAACGCGCCTGTCCAACTTGGCGCGCACCGCTTCCAGATGCTTTATCTGTGTCTCTTGATCTCGGTCTTGGCCTCGGTCTTTTGACCTTGTTTTCCAGGCTCGACGTTTGCTGATTATGTCGCCTTTTTCTCACTACGCACCGCTGCCACCCGCCGCCCTCGGTCGTAAGTTCTGGAGTTGAGGCTCTTCGATCTGTTCAAGAGCAGAGAGAACGTTTGCTTCTTTCGCATCGAATGCGGCCTGCGCCGCAGCCATCCGCTCTTCCAATGCTTTTGACTTCGAAGTGTCCGTTCGAGCTGCGAGCGCAAGTCCGCTTTTTCGCTTTCCAACCGTACACAACTTTGTCTCTTTACGGCAATCGCCTCCTCTTTTTGCCGCGTAGCGAATTCTTGCAGTCCAGAGATAGTTTGTTTGAGGCGAACTATTTCTTCGCCGGCAATCTGCAGCGCTTCTTCTTGCCGGCTCTGGATGTTGTAGAGTTCAAGAATTTCGTTAAGCCGCAGGACAATTCCGTGGATTGCTTCGCCAACCGATCTGGCAAATCGCTGATCGTCAGTCCTGTAGCTCCCGGGCATGGTGCTCCAGGGACGCTTCCGCAGGATCAAACGCAGGTTCAATGAATTTCATACGAGGCGCTTTCGTGCGGCGGCGACACAGATCGCGCGCTAGTCAAAAATCTGCGAATACACGAATCACCAATAACCGGCAGGAAATGGAACTTCCGACGAACCGCCTAACCATTCCTTGACGGGTCGATCGACGATGTCTCTTTGAGGATGAAGGGGTCCATGGAATTTGTTGCAGCAGTCGGGCCTTCAGATCCGCCAGCGCAGCCTCTTCGAATCGCCTTGGTGCGCACAAAATGGAGCTAGTTTCGAAGTTCGCGGGCCCTCGTCGCGATTTTGCATTTCTTCTATTTTTTTCTTTGCGCCTTCCACATTCCGAAAGGAGCGAAGAGATATCCCAGGCCGGCCCCAGCCAATCATCCACGTAACTGCTGCCCACTGGGGCAAACTTATTATCGTCTTCAGGCCCAACGGAGCAAACATTCCAACAAACCAAATAGATGCCATCAACGCTTTGCGGCCAAACGACCGCGAGGCGTGTCTCCAATATTCACGCAGATAATCCCGCAAATCGGATAAAAGAGTTGCAATCACTTTGAATCTTCAGAGGCCCTGACGTTGATCAACCCTTTGGCGACATCGACAACCGCTTGAGCAAAGCGCTTGCGGTGCTTCCTGAGGCAGATTATGTCCAATGCCGCCCGTGATGGTCCGGTGTTCATATCGGCCGGAGAATTTTTCGCGTAGGCACTTGGCTCGGGTGAGGCGCACCGTTTGCGTCGCCTTCGAGCGTAATGGTGGGCACCGTGATGACCGGAGCTTGGGCAAGCCGCTTTCCAAGTCGTCATATTTCGACTCGCCTTCGGCCAGGCCGAGCCGCCAACGGTAGTTGTGGATCACCATGTGTGACGTGGTCGGGATTGTCGAATGACGCCGCGCTGTTCGGTTGAAGGTGGCATCATCGAATTTCCACTTTGGTGAAGCCAGTTGCCAAATGAGCCTGGAAAGTCGTGCCGGTATTTTGCGTATCCGAGGCGCCCGCGCTCGGTGGCAAAATAGAATTGATACCACCATTGCAATTCCGCCTCGGGAGGGAGGGGCATCTTGCCCGCTTCCTGGCTGCCGATGAGATAGCCGCTCACGGATACGGTTCCTGTGCACCGCTCTGGCCAGAGCGCAGAGACGATGTTCACGGTTCGCGCCCCCAGTCGAAGCCGGCGAGAATCGCCTTCGTCGATCTTGAGGGCATCCATGAAGGCAACCGCGTCTCGACGCAATGGCCGATGGCTGGCCGTTCCGGACCGTGTCGCTTGAAAGGAAACGTGTCGCACCGTAGCCACGCAAATAGGGAACGATCACGCGGTAGCCCGCCGACGCCAGCAAGGGTGCGACATCGACAAAACTGTAAATATCGTAGGGCCAACCGTGCAGAAGAATGACTGGCGAACCGTCGGGCGGACCGGCCTCGGCGTATGCAACACTCAGGACACCGGCATCGATTTGCTTCAGCGGGCCGAATGACGTGTGCGTTCCCGGGGTGACCGAGGGCAGCTGCCTGGCTGTTGTTTGTGCCGCTGCTGAACCGACTATGCCGAGTTGAGCGGCCGCCGCGGTCACGGCAGCGGCGCCAACGAAGTAACGGCGCGGCTGGTTTATCGCTTCTGTGATTTTTGTGGTGTCCATCGGGAAACCCCTTGGTTCGATGGCGATGAAGTGCATCAGCCGAATGTGCCGATCCTCGCGTCACAAAAGTGATGCGGCCGGCAAGCTACCATTGGGGCTGGCGAGCAACAACGATCGCGACGTTTGCTTCCGTTTTGCTGTCATGCACCTCGCGGTATCGGAAGAGGCACAGCAACCGCGTGGCTCATCGTCAAACGGCCGCGTTTTACGCTTGAAGATGGCCGCAGTCCCTGCAGTCGCTGGCTGCCCATAGTCGAATGGCAGAGCCATTAGCCAAGTTCAATTGTCACGTGATGAAACTATGAGCGAGGGCGGTCAGTTTAGCCGGCTGTTCAGTCCGTTGCAGGTCGGGGGCCGCACCTAAGAAACCGCATTGCGCTGCCGGCCACTCTGACCAATTACGGTTCGGGCAATCGCATCACCTCGCGCTGGATCAATTTTTTGGCCGAGCGCGCCAAAGGCGGCGCGGGCATGGTCATCACCGAAATCCTGGCGGTCGACCCGGCGGCACTGGCGCAGGGCGCCATCATCACTGCATTCGATCCAGTGAACGAAGATGCCTTCAAAGCGACCGCCGCAGAAGTCGAGGGTCAAGGTGCCTGTCTCATTGGGCAGTTATGGCATCCGGGGCGGCAACAGCTCTGGAGCCCAATCTGGTCCCCAAGGGGATCTCTGATCAGCCCGACGCGTACAGCTGGACGGTCCCTCATGTGATGAGTACCGATGAGTTGCGGCAGGTTGCGGACCGATACGTCGAAGTTGCCGGACGTCTCAAACGCTGTGGATTTGGCGGCGTCGAGCTGCACGGGCGCACGGTTATCTCATCACGCAAATTCTCTCGCCCTGGTCAAACCGACGAAATGACCAATATGGCGGGTCCCTCGACAATCGCGTTCGCTTTGTACGCGAGGTGGCGCAAAGCCATCCGGCAGACTTGCGGCAGTGACTTTGTCATCGGACTTAAGATGCCCGGCGACGAAGGCGTCGACGGCGGCATCGATCCTGATGAGGCGGCGCGGATCACGACTCATCCTCGCGCGCGATGGGGTGCTCGACTATTTCGCTTACAGTCAGGGTAACTTCACTTTGAGTTTGAAACACATGTGCCGGACATGTATTTTCGGCACGGGCATTTTCTCGACATTCGACAAAAAGCTGCGGCCACGCGGCGTCCGGCACGCTTGGTGATGGCAATCGGCCGCATTGCGACGCCGATTGAAGCGGAGACGGCAATTGCCGACGGCGCCGGTGACTCCTGCCGGTGGGCTGACGCGCGTTGATCGCCGACGCTGACTCGGCCGGCGAAAGCGCGTGATGGACGCGCCGGTGAGGTATACGACCTTCGAGCTACGACAATTTTGCTGTGGGCGAAATCCATCGCCGGCAAACCGCTCGCTGAAATCACATAACCCGCAGCTCGGGCAAAAAGGCGAGTTCGGTTGGGTGGACGCCTGTGGCACGCAAAAACGGCGTATTGTAGTCGTGGGCGCCGGCCCTCGCGGGACTGCAGGCAGCCGCATTGGCGGCCCAGGCTGGCCACGATGTGACTCTGTTCAGCCGTTCTGGAATCAGGTTGAGCTGTAAGCTTAACTGGGAGATTAGTCTTCCCGGCCGCAGCCGAATACCGCGCTTTGATCACATGGCTGGAGAAGCAGGCGCGCAAAGCCGGCGTCAAGATCAAAACCGGTCAAACGGCTGACGTGCAAGCCATACTCGCGATCAATCCCGAGAGCGTTATTGTCGCGACCGGTCTCATCAGCGACGGCCCGACAACTTCACAGGTCAGGGCATCTCAGCGCGTGATTGGAACGCACAATCGCGGCACGGAAGCGATTGAATGGGGCCGCTGTTCTTCGACATGGATCACACCGCCGCAACCTATGGCGTTGCGGACGGACTGGCGCAGCGATGACGGCTTGTTCCTGCCGACTCCACGCACCGGATTTGTAGAAACGTCAACTATTGCAGCGCGATCGGTGTCTCATCGCAGGCGGCTTCTACGAAGCGAAGGTAGGAGATTGTTCTGGCCCTGCAGAACCCGTCAATCCTCAGCGGCAACGTTCTTACCTGGCGCAATGTCTTTTACCGGGTCGCTTGGGAAGATCGGTGATGTTGCGCTCTTGTCTGGTCGACACCTCGATTGGCCGATGATGCTTCGGCTGTGGCACTGAGCAGGCGGGGAATTGAGACGCGGCGAATTGGAGACTGCATAGCGCCGCGCAATCTGTTTTGCGCAATTCATGAAGGCGAAGCCGCGGCATTGTTGCTCTGCGCGAGAACGGCACACCCGAGCGATGAATGTTTCGAGCGAACCCTGAAGTGTCTTTGATCGTGTTTGGCGCCGCTTCGGCGGCTTATGCGTGGTCGCTTGGCATGGTTGGTCCGGCCGGCCCGGAGAGCGGCCTCTTTCCGTTCATTGCGAGCATCATTGTGTCGGGCGCCGGCATCGTTCTCCTGCTTCGACCCGCTACGCACAGTTCGCACGCTTGATTTTCCCCGGGGTGCAGGTCTGTGGCAGCGCAGCTGGCGTAATCCTCGGACTGATCGTGATGGCAGCCGGGATGCCATATCTCGGCTTTCCGTGACCAGCTTCATCACCATGATCATTCTGCTCGAACGGTGGACCAGAGCAGCTGGCTACAGGCGCTATTGCGCTCGCGTTCGCGTCCACCGTGTCGGTGTTTTGGCTGTTCGGCCAAATGCTGGGCACGAGCGCTGCCGCGCGGACCATGGGGCTGGTAAGATGATGGAGCGCTTCGACTGGGCTCCTGACCGGTTTTGGCGTCATTCTCACTCCTGCGAACCTCTATCTTTGTTTCTCTTGGCAGCTTGATCGGCACGCTCGTCGGCGTTCTGCCGGGAGTCGGTCCACTTGCCGCACTTGCGCTGTTGCTTCCCGTGACGTTCACGCTGTGTCGCCCGTCGGCGGCCTGGTCATGCTGTCGTCGATCTTTCTACGGAGCGATGTATGGCGGCTCGACGACATCCATTCTGTTGAATATTCCGGGAGAGGCCGCATCTGTGGTCACCTGTTTCGACGGTCACCAAATGGCGCGCGCCGGGGCAGGGCTGGCCTGGCGCTCGGCATCGCGGCGATTGGTTCGTTCATCGCTGGCACACTTGGTGTCGTCATTATGACGTTCTTTGCGCCAGCTATTGCAGCGGTCGCCATTCGCTTTGGCCTCCTGAGAATTTCGCCTTTGATGGTGCTCGGCGTTGGTCTGCACGTTGTTCATGATTTCGGGCTCAACCATCAAAGGCGTGCTGATGATGGCGCTCGGATTTCTGACTGCGGCGGTGGGCTTGACGTCGTCAATGGACACGAACGTTACACATTCGGTTCCGGTCAACCTCAGCGGCGGCATCGAGCTCTTGGCGGTTGTCATTGGGCTATTCGGCATCGCCGAGATCCTCAGCAACGTGGAAACAATGGCAAAGTCGACATTGTTGGCTGACCGCATTCGGGGCCTATGGCCGTCACCTTGCCGACTGGCGCGCGTCGTGGCGACCGATACTTCGAGGCAGCGGACTCGGGCTTCATTCTTGGACTGGTGCCCGGGCGGTGGTCCGGTGACTGCGGCCTTTCATGTCTTACGCGCTGGAGAAGCGCATCGCTGCGGAGCCCGACCGTTTCGGCAAAGGTGCAATTGAAGGTGTGGCGGGTCCGAATCCGCGAACAATTCCGCGGTCGCCGGAAGCCTCATCCCGGTTTTGTCGTTAGGCATTCCAAGCAATCCGGTGACAGCGTTATTGCTTGGCGCACTGATTATTCAGGGCATACAGCCGGGTCCACTTTTTATTGCACAGCGGCCCGATCTCTTCTGGGGGATCGTCGCCAGTATGTACATTGGAAACGTGTTCTCTCCTGACTCCTCAATCTACCGCTGGTGGGGCTCTGGGTGCAGTTTTTGCGCATTCCTTATCGGGTGATGTTTCCGGTCGTTCTGTTGCTGTGCGTGGTGGGCACCTATTCGGCGAACAAGAACGTGTTCGATCTTTGGGTCATGCTCGATCTGGAGTGGGCGGGCATATGTGTTGCGCAAGCTCGAATACGACCTTGCGCCTTTTGTCATAGCATTCGTGCTCGCGCCGCTTCTCGAACAGTCGCTCCGCCAGTCTCTGGTCATGTCGCCCGACGGCGTTATGATCCTTGCCAAGCGCCGGTGGCAGCGCTTTTGCTCGCCGCCAGCGTTGTACTGACATTTCTGATGTTTCGTCGTCGAACCAAAAAACGAGGGAGGGCTACCATGAAATGGGCCGGGATTGCGTACGCCTTGGTCTTCGCTTTGCTTCCGCTCCTGTCGCGGCGCAAAGCGATCCGAAGGCAGAGATTAGCGAAACTGAAGCCGAAGGATTTCCGAGTCAGCCGATCGAGTTCACTGTCGTGTATCCGGCCGGAGGTGGCATGGACGTCAGCGCGCGGTTGCTGGCCAAGCAGGTCGAGAGCTTGAGTGGTGATCGGATCATCGTCAACAACCGCACCGGCGGTGCCGGAATGGTCGGGCATTCATATCTCGCGACCCAGGCGAAACCGGACGGCTATACGGTGGGTGTCATCGCAAGCCTTTGTGGGGCGACGCCATGTTCCGCGCGCAAGGTCGCTGGGCGTACACCGATCTAGAACCGATCGCCTATGTGAACAGCGACGCCCTGACCTGGGTCGGTTCCACTGAAGGGCCCTACAAGGGCATGTCGATTAAAGACATCGTAAGTCGCTGCCAAGGAAAAACCCAACACGATCCGTGTCGCCATCGTGCCGGGCAGCATGTGGGAATACATCCTGGATCAGATCGAAGCGAATTCCGGTGCGCAAATTCCTGCGCGTTCCCTTCCAAGGCGGAGGAGCCGGCATCGCGGCCTTGCTCGCGGCGGCAATGTCGATATCGCACTAGGGTTCTTCTCCCGGAATTCCGTGGCCTATCTCGAAGGCGGCAAGTCGCCCCACTGGCAGTCGCGGCGGCAGGACGCATGGACTTCCTCAAGCGACATGCCGACATTCAACGAGGCGTTCGGCGGCAACGAATATCTCTGGCAACTCGTTCGTTACGCGGTAGTACCGAAAGGCACACCGTCCGGACCGCAAGGCCCATCTCTGCCGCGGCGGTGCAAGGTGCGATGAAGGATCCCGAATTGATTGCGGAGTATCGCAAGCAGGGAGTGTTCTTCGACCCCAAGCCGCAAAATTCCAAAGATCTGGCCGCGGACCTGAACGCTTACGCCGATGTTGAGCGTCAGTTTTACGTCAAGACCGGTCGGCTGAAGTAAACCGACCGTCGTGGCAGTTGAAACGGCGGCGCGGGAGTGCGCCGCCGTCGACGGAATTTCCCGAAAGAGTCGTGATGCGTCGAAGTACTGACGGAATTCTGACCACACATACCGGAAGCCTGCCGCGGCCTGAAAACCCGACTCGCTTGTTCGTTCGGCGCGCGCTTGGCGAAAGCGTCGATCCCGATGAAATCGGGGCCGCCGGCCGCGAGGCGGTCCGCGCCATCGCGCCGAAGCAGGCGGAGGCAGGCGTCGACGTTGGAAACAACGGCGAGCAGCAGCGGGACTCGTTTTTTCTTGTATCTGAAAGAGCGATTGACTGGCTTAGGCGGAACCTGGCAGCGGCCATCACGCCGATGTTGACCGCTACCCGGTGTTCAAAAAACGTTGGCTGCAGCAAACCTCGAGCCAATCGCGCGTATCGCCGAACGAGGGCTTGCCGATGGCGCTCTCGGCGATGTCCGCTATCGATCCCGCGGCAGCGTGAAAGCGGAATGCCGCGATTTCAAAGACGTGCTTGCGCCAACCCCGAATGTCTTTGCCGAATCGTTCATGAATGCTCCGTCGCCCCGGCATTGTCGCAGCCGCCATCAAGAATCAGCACTAGATACGCTGAGCGGCTATTTGCAGGCGCTCGGCGAAGCGCTGCAGGTCGAATACCGAGCCATCGTGCGGGCAGGATCTAGTGCTTGCAGATCGACGCGCCGGACCTCGCGCTCGAACGCGCCACATATCTTACAGGACGATGCTTCGCTCTCCGAATTCCTCGCATTCGTCGAAGCGGTTATCACCGAAATCAATCGTGCTTTGCGGAACGTGGCCCCTAATCGTGTGCGGCTCCACATCTGTTGGGCAATTCCGAATCGCCGCACGATTGTGATGTGCCCCTTGAGGAGATATTGCCGATCGTACGGCAGGCGAAGGTCGGCGGATTGGTTCTGCCATTTGCCGGTCCGCTGCCACGCGCATGAGTTTCGCTGCTTTGCGAAAATGCCGCTGCAGGACGATCAGTGTGCTTGTTGCCGGCGTGATCGATCCGCTCACCAATATCGTCGAGCATCCCGAAGCCGTCGCCGACCGAATCGAGCGGCGTCGCAGCAGTGGTTGACGATCCCTTCTCGTGTTTTGGCCGGAACCGATTGCGGTTTCGATACGTCCGCCGGTTGGGGCCGTGTCGCGGAAGATGTGGTTCGGCGCCAAGCTGCGGACGCTGCGAGAGGGGGCTGACCTGGCCTCAAAGCGGCTATTTTGCGCGTAGTCGGAGGACGACCGATGACAGTTACGTCTGCATCCTCGATGTCAAATGTCGGCGAAGATGCCCAGCTGCTCGATACGATCGAGCGTTGACAATGCGCGAACTCAAAGCCAATCGTTCGCGAGTACGACCACGCGGGACCGATACCCAGCAATCGTCGTGGAGCAGATGAAAGAACTCGCGCTCTTTGGCGCGACGGTCAGTGAGGAATACGGCGGACTCGGTCTACCGGCGACGACGTATTCCAAGATGATAATGACTCATCTCGTCGGTATGGATGTCTGTCACAGGTATCATCAACTCGCACCTGATGCTGGCGCTTGCGATCGAGAAATTCGGCACGCCCGAGCAAAAGCAAAGTGGTTGCCCAAAATCGTATCCGGGGAGGTACGCGGTGGTCTTGCTCTGACTGAACCCCGACGCCGGGACGCGGATCTCCAGGGCATTCTCGTACGACCGCGCGGCGCGACGGAAGCGACTACGTCGTTAATGGCATCGAAGACGTGGATTACGAATGGCGCCGAAGGCTCGTGGGTTTTGCCCTCGCTCGTCAAAACCGATCCACAGGCCCAACCACGCCACAAGGGCATGAGCCTCTTCATCGCGCCCAAGCAAAAGGGTTTCACGGTCGGCCGCAAGCTGAGAAACCTGGATATAAATCGATCGATACGGCAGAACTCGTTTTCGAAGATTATCGCATTCCTGCGGATAACTTGATCGGTGGGGTCGAAGGGCAGGGGATTTTACCAGGCGACGAGTGGCCTTGAGCTGGGTCGAATCAATGTTGCGGCGCGGGGTGTCGGTATTGCTGAAGGAGCGCTGAAACTGGCTGCGGACTATGCGCAGACGCGCAGGACCTTTGGTAAGCCGATCTGCGAACATCAGGCGATCCAGCTCAAGCTGGGTGAAATGGCGACGAGAGCTCGTGCGGCACGCCTTTCTTGTCCTCGACGCGGCGGCGGCGTTTGACCGCGGTGATAGGTGCGACATGGAAGCCGGCATGGCGAAATATTTCGCCAGCGAAGCCGCTCTGTGAATTCGATCGAGGGGATGCGCATTCACGGCGCATACGGCTATCTCGGAAAGAATTCGACATCGAGCGGCTTTATCGCGATGCACCTTGACCTGCATTGGCGAAGGTACGAATGAAATGCAGCGGATCATCATCTCCAGGCAGTTCATAAACCGGAATCCCGCGATATGAAGCCCCTCAGCGGATTGAGGATCGTCTCGGTCGAACAGTTTGGCGCTGGACCGTATGGAACCGATGTTGTTGGCCGATCTTGGCGCAGAGGTCATTAAAATCGAAAACGCGGCAACCGGCGGTGATCCCGCGCGCAAGACCGGGCCATATTTTCTTGGTGACAATGACAGCGAGTATTTTCCAGGTCTTCAACCTGAACAAAAAGAGTGTGCGCGCTCGATCTGAGGACGGAGGAAGGCAAAGCGGCGCTTCGAGAATTGGCAATGACTGCCGATGCTCTCAGTGAACAACCTTCGCGGGGACCTGCCCGCGAGAAATGGGCCTCGACTACGCGAGCCTGGGAAAACACAAGCCGTCTATTGTCTCGTGTCCACCTATCCTCGCCCACGGGCGTGACGGTTCTCGTGCTTCCTGGCCGGGCTGCGACTACTTGATGCAACGGGCGGAGTCGGGCCTGATGCATCTCACGGGCAGAACCCGAAGGCCCTCCCTCTCGGATCGGCGCGCCGTCCATGGTCGATCAGACCACCGGACTTACCGCGGCGCTTGGGTCTTCTGGCCGCAGTCGTCCAGGCCCGCTCGACGGGAAAAGGCTGCGACGTGGATACGTGCCTCCTCGACGTTGCCGTCCATCAGCTGGGGTATGTAGCGACCTGGTATCTCAATGAGGGCTGCGCCTGAGGCCGACAGCATCGCAGTGCGCACTATTCTCTTGCGCCGGTGCAAACGTATCCGACGGCCGACGGGTGGGTCTTTATAATGTGCATGACCGACAAATTCTGGCTCGGAGCTCTGCTGATGCCGTTGGTCGGTCAGACCTAAAATCGGAGAAACAATTCAGTACATCATCCTTGCGTCACGCCAATCGCGACGAGCTTACGGAAATTCTCGATCGCGAATTTCGAAAGCGGCCGACCCGCTACTGGCTCGACAAGCTCAATGGCAAGGTGCCTATCGCGCCCGTTCTGGATATCGCAGAGGCCATCGACAATCCGTACCTTGCGGAGACGCAAATGATTTCGAACGTGCCACATCCCGACAAGCCCAGCCTGCGCGCGCTCGCAAATCCGATCAAGATCAATGGAAAACGTCTCGAACAGGTGGTATGTCCGCCGCTCGGAGCGGACAATGCTGCCCTTCATTGCGCAACCCTCTCAACGGAGCCGCAGCACGCAGTAGCGAAATGCTCGCCGAGCTATGAGTCAGTAAGATCCCCTTGCAGTTGGATTTGCCAATTTCTCTGGCGAGGATTTTGCGTAACTTGCCTCTGAAGATCTTGCGGCTATTTCTCCACTCTTTGAGACAACAATCGTTGCGACGACACAACAAATACCGCGCGTGTGGACGTCATTTTTATCTATGCGAGATTTGCAGCGAGCGGTGCTCTCGAACAGTCGTCGCAGACAGTTGGTGTCCGCCAGATCGCGCACGAGGGCAAGGTCAAGGGTCCTTATCTCGGCTTCAGCAATTCCTGAAGACATAGCGCAAAAAGTCATGAAATTTCCCGGACCTGCGACCGCCAATCTAATTTTCACGCTTGATCGCAAAGGTGCTGCGTTCGCCCGGTTCTTCTGTGCTCTCTTTGAAAGAATGCGCAGGAGCGAGGACATGCTTTCACGCCTGGGTGGAGCTTGCGCCCCAGGCGCCGATGGATGCCAACGACAATCCGGAACTCGTGCTGTTGCCCGAAGCTGGCGCGATCACTTTCGCCTCCATGAACTCGCCGGTCGTCATGGATCTCAGTGTTGCAGGATTTTCGACAGGAACAGTCTGCGCCCGTTCGCTGCGCGGCTTGCCGAAGAAATCCGCGGTCGGCGCGTCCTCGACGATTTCGCCTTTGTCCATGAACACGACGCGGTTGGCGACCTTGCGGGCAAAGCCCATTTCGTGGGTGACCACGATCATCGCGTCATGCCGTCTTTGGCGAGCGCCACCATGACGTCGAGCACTTCGTTGATCATTTCCGGATCGAGCGCCGAGGTCGGCTCGTCGAACAGCATGGCGATCGGGTCCATCGCGAGCGCCCGCGCGATGGCGACGCGCTGCTGCTGACCGCCCGAAAGCTGACCGGGATATTGTCTGGCATGCGCGCTCAAGCCCGACGCGCTCGAGCAAGCTTCCGTGCCTTTTTCGGCGGCGGCTTTCGGATCGCGGCCGAGCACCTTGATCTGCGCCAGCGACAGGTTGCGTATGACGGAAAGATGAGGGAACAGCTCGAAATGCTGGAACACCATGCCGATGCGGGCGCGCAGCTTCGGCAGATTGGTCTTGGGGTCGCCGACCGAAATCCCGTCGACCGTGATGGTGCCTCCTCGAACGGCTCGAGCCCGTTGACGCATTTGATCAGCGTCGATTTTCCGGATCCCGATGGGCCGCACACCACCACGACCTCGCCTTTGGCAACCTCGGCTGAGCAATTCTTCAGCACCTGCATTTTGCCGTACCACTTGCTGACATTGCTGATGGTGATCATGGGTGCCTCAGCGGATGATGGCGATGCGGTGCTGCAGGCGGCGCACGCCAGTAGGAGGCGGCGAGCGAGATGACAAAATAGACGACCGGCGGCGAACAGATACATCTCGACCAGGCGCCCGTCGCGCTGGGCGACCTTGGACGCTGCGCCGAGGAAATCGGTGACCGAGATCACGTAGACCAGCGACGTGTCCTGAAACAGATATGATGGTCTGCGTCAGCAGTACCGGCACCATGTTGCGGAAGGCCTGCGGCAGGATGATTTCCAGCCCATCGAGGTCCAGTAGGCCATGCCGAGCGCCTGCGCCGCCTGCACCTGGCCGCGCGGGATCGACTGGATGCCGGCGCGCATGATCTCGCAGAAATAGGCGGCTTCGAACAACGTGAACGTCACCAGCGCCGAAAGAAATGCGCCGACCTGGATCGGCCGGCGATGCGCCCGTGATCCATTGCCCGATGTAGGGCACCAGGAAGTAGAACCAGAAGATCACCAGAACGAGCGGCATCGAACGGATCAGGTTCACGTAGGCGCCCGCGATCATGGGACAGGCCGGAATGTTCGAAAGCCGCGCCATCGCCAGCAGCGTGCCGATCACGATGCCGCCTGCCGGTCGCCATCAAGGTCAGCATGATGGTGAAGCGCATGCCGTCGAAGAACAGATACGGCAGCGAGCGGATGATGACGTTCCAGTCGATATTGGAGAACATCGTTCCGCCCTCAATGCGCCGCCGCCGGCTGGCCCATGCTGATGAAGCCGGGCACCGCGACACGCCGTTCGAGCCAGCGCATGCCGCTGACGACGACGATGTTGATGATGATGTAGATCAGGGTCGCGCCGGTGAAGGCTTCAAAGACCTGAAAGGAAAATTCCGACCATCGAGCGTGCTGCGGCGGTGAGTTCGATGAGGCCGATGGTCAGCGCCACCGAAGAATTCTTGATGATGTTGAGAAATTCCGAGCTCAACGGCGGCAGGATGATGCGAAATGCCATCGGCAGCAGGACGTAACGGTAGGTCTGCGGCAGCGTCAGGCCCATCGCGAGGCCCGCCATGCGCTGCCCGCTGCGCAGGCTGAGAATTCCGGCTTTGACCTGTTCGGCGACGCGCGCCGAGGTATAGAGGCCGAGACAGATCACCGCGTTGTAGAACGAGGCGTTGGACGACTGCTTGAGCCAGTCGCCGATCGCCTGCGGCATGACTTCCGGCAGCACGAAGTACCAGAGGAACATCTGCACCAGCAGCGGGATGTTGCGGAACAATTCGACATAGGCATTGCCGAGTCGCACCAGCCACGGATCGGCGAGGTGCGGATCACGCCGACGACCGTGCCGACCGAAAGCGCGATCGCCCAGGCGAGCAGCGCGGTCGCCAGCGTCCAGCCGGCGCCGAACAGCAAAAGCTGCAGGTAGGTGTAGGTGCCGTCCGGGGAAAGCTGGAAAAAGATCCCCAATTCCAGTTGTAGTTCATCCGTGCCCCATCCCCTCAACGCAACAGCGGCGCGGCTTTTGAGGCCGCGCCGCTAAGTCTAGCGCTAATTCGGAGGCTATTGGTAGTCCTTTGGGATCGCCGCTGTCGGTCGGCTTGGCGATGACCCGCTTGAACGCGGCGCTCATCGGCACGTCGAGATTCACGCCCCTTGGGCGGGATCGCGTTGAGGAACCACTTGTCGTAGATCTTGTTGATCTCGCCGCCCTTGTAGATGGCGATCATGGCGTCATCGACCACCTTCTTGAAGGCCGGATCGTCCTTTCGCAGCATGATGCCGTAAGGCTCGACCGACAAGCGCATCGGCGGAGATCTCGTAGTCCTTTCGGTGCCTTCGAACCCGCGACGAGGCTGTAGCAGCAGGATGTCGTCCATCACGAAGGCGGCCGCGCGGCCGGTCTCGACCATCAGGAAGGCCTCGGCGTGATCCTTGGCCGGCAGGATGTTGAGACCGAGATTCTTCTCGGTGTTGAGCTCGGTGATCTGCTTGATGTTGGTGGTGCCGGAAGTCGACACGACGGTCTTGCCCTTGAGGTCTTCGAGCTTTTTGAGGTTGGCCGGACTTTTTCGACACGAAGCGATTGGCCGTGACGAAATGGGTGATCGTGAAGGACACCTGCTTCTGCCGCTCGAGATTGTTGGTGGTCGAGCCGCATTCGAGGTCGACGGTGCCGTTCGCGATCAAGCGGAATGCGGGTGGCGGAGGTCACCGGCTGCAGCTTGACCTCGAGCTTGGCTGAGCTTGAGGTTCGCCTTCACCGCATCGACGATCTTGTTGCAGAGGTCCATGGCGTAGCCGACGACCTGCTGCTTGTCGTCGTAGTAGGAGAACGGAATCGGAGGATTCACGGTGGCCGATCGTGATCGTGCCGGTATCCTTGATTTTCTTGAGCGTGCCTTCCTGCGCGGCCGCGGTGCCGGCGAGCAGGCCGATCGGCCGCAATAGTCGTGAACATCGCCTTCAAACGCATCGAAACCCCGTAGATCCTTGCACATATTGTGGGTCCGGCGCCGTCATGACGCCGGTCCCCGGACCTCAACATAGGCTGCGCCCAAACCCTAGATCGCCGCCTGCGCCAGTGTTCGCCAAACGGCGGCTTTCGACTGCATTCATGGCAAATGCCGCGTTACGCGGCGTCTTGTGCCACCTGAAGTCGGCATTCGTTCAGAATTTGCCTCCCTAGCTCTCGGAAATGAACACCATAAACGGCGCGTATATGGCCACGCCGCTGTGCGTTCCTCACCGCGGTGCTTTCGGTCAGGCAAGGAAAGCCGGTAGACTGCGTCGTCGCGGAGCATTGGGGCGAGTGGCGCGAGTCCAACAGTTTTTCGTCGGATGGCGGGACTTTGATTTGCGCTTGGTGCTCGCGGGCGGTCGATGCGCGAGACACTGACACAGGTCACGAGCTCCTCGCGAAGCAGGTATCGAAAGGGAGAGAACGATGAAAGCACTCGTTTTGGCGACGGCACTGCTGATGGCGTGTGGCAGCGCCTATGCGGATTCTTGCAAAATGGAAGCCGGCAACAAGAAGCTCGCGGGCGCCGCGATGACGAGCTTTATGAAAAAGTGTGGAAACAGACGCGAAAGCCGCATGCGCCAAGTCTGCGGCCGATAAGAAATTGGCTGGTGCGGCGAAAGACAGCTTCACCAAGAAATGCGTTGCTGATGCGGATTGGTACCTGATCAGAGTCCGTATGCGGTGGATTCACTCAGGCGATTGATCGATCCTCAGCGGCGGAATTCCGCTGAGGATCGCACGCGAACTCTACTTGGAGCTTGCGTCCTTCAGGATCGGCATCAGTCGCGCAACTTCACTTCGCACGAGATCGCCCAGAGCTTTTGGTCCGCGCCGATTCGGCTCTGCGATGTCGGCACCGGAGTTCGGCCAGCCGTTTCTGCACGGCCTCCTCGCTCAAGCCCTTGCTCAGAGCTTCGGCAAGCTTGTCGATGATCGGCTTGGGCGTGCCTTTCGGTGCGAACACCGCGTAGAAAGGTGCGCAGTCGAATGCGGGCAGGCCCTGCTCGTGGGAGGTTGGCACGTCGGGCAGCAATGGGACTCCGCTTCTTTGTGGCGATAGCAAGTGCCTTGACGGTACCCGCGCGCACATGCGGCAGCGGTCCAAGCACCGGGTCGCAATCGTAGTCGACCTGCCCGGCAAGAATTGCGTTCATGACAGGTGCGGTGCCGGTGAAGGGCACCATGGTCGGCCTGATACCGATTGCCGAGTTCAGAAGAAGACAACCGACGTAGGACACCGATCCGACCCCGCGTGCCCCATATTGAGCTTGTTTTCGTTTGCCTTTGCGTAGGCGACGAATTCCTGGAGATTGTTCGCGGGAAAATCTTTGCGAACAGCCAGCAGCTCCGGCTGCTCGGCGATCAGTCCGATCGGTTCGAAGTCTTTCTCCGGGTCGTAGCCCAGATTGGGATAAAACGCGGGTGCCGCGGCGTGCGTGCCCATGTGCCCGGAAATGATGGTGTAAGCCATCGGCCGGCGCGCGGGCGGCGCGAAGGGCGCCGATGGTGCCGCCGGCGCCACCAACGTTCTCGACCACAAACTGCTGGCCGAGATGGCGGGAAAAAGATGTCGGCCACGATACGGCCCGTAATGTCGGCCGGTCCGCCCGGCGCAAACGGCACAATCACCGTCACCGTCCTCGTGCGGATAGTCCTGCGCCTGCGCACCGCTCGCTGCCGCGAGCGCCAAAAGCACCGCCGCGATCCATCGCCCCTTCATCGCTTCCTCCTCGACACTGCCGGCTTTTCAACAACCACAGCCGTGCAGCGATGCCGAACTGTAGCGGGGACCATGAGGAGCTATCACAAACTCTCTCATCGCCGGCCAACCGTTGTGGCTGGCAGCCGGGTCGGCGATAGACTGCAAACAGGGGGTGCGGCCTCAGTCTCCGGACGCTGCGCCTGTTGAGGATTGCCCCTCACTGGGCGATACCATGCGCAACATTTTTCCTTCTGTTTGCCAGACAATTCACCTTTAACGATCTGCTAGCGGAGATTTTATTCCGCCCGATAGAACGTCGCTGCGTCGGCGCTGAATGTCTTACGCGATTGCGGATCAAGATAAAGCATATGTCCGCCGCGATAGAGCTTGAGTTGCACACGGTCGGGCGGGTCCAGCGCCGGCATATGATCGATGATGTAACGCGTCATCGCGTAGGGTGTGATCATGTCGGAATAACCGTGTGCGACCATCAACCGAAACGACGGACCATAAGCAAGCAGCACGCGCAGGTCATCTTCGGCGCTCGCCTGCAAGCGGCCACCCTGCCAATCCCAGCGACCAGTCACATCGCCGGCGAAGCGCGTATGTCATCTCGGTCTGAAAACCGAGTTCGTTGCGCGCATATGTGGCCATGCGGCGCCTCCGTAAGCACGCGATAGGGCATCAAGGATCGGATCTGGTGCTCGCGATGAACGTCTTTCGGGATAGGGGTCGTCGGCAGCGAAGCTCGCGTCGTATTGACTGACGATCTTGCGATCGCCTGACCGCAACGTTTTTACATAGGCATTGGCGGCGAAGCCGCGCGCTTGCGTTACGGTTTCCAACGGCAATCCGGTCATCCGGGCCACGCGTTGATAGAAGGCAGTCGCCGCGTCTCCCTTTGGCGGCGGCCCGGCAAGCGTAACCAGATAATCCGTCATCGCAAATTTTTCCACGGCGGCGATCGCATCAGAACTGAACGCTTTTGTGCGCTCCAACTCGGCCGGCAGCCAGCGACGGCAATTGCAGGGCGGCTCGCAGCGCTGAACTGTCGTCGCCAAAGGTAAGCCAGCCTTCCAGGAGCGGCGACAACATGACAATGCCGGCAACGACGATGCCCTGGTCGCGTTGTAGTGCGCGTGCAGTTTTGGCCGCCCGGAAGCCGCCATAGCTTTCGCCGAACAGATATTTCGGCGAATCCCCACGGTTATTCTTGGCAACGTAAAGTGCAACGGCCTTGGCCATGGAGTCGGCATCGCTGCTCACGCTCCAAAAGTGCCTTGCTTCGTCTGATTTCACGGCGCGGCTCCAGCCCGTGCCAACCGGGTCGATCAGCACAAGATCCGTGAAAGCAAGCCAGGTATCAGGGTTGTCGCGCAAACTTGCCCGCGCAGCGTCCCGCCCGTCCGGTCCAAAATCGAGAACGCGCGGCCCGACAAGACCCAGATGCAGAAATGCGGAAGCCGCGCCCGGCCCTCCATTGAAAACGAATGTCAGTGGGCGGTTTTTCGCGCCATTTTTAGAACATAGGCTGTGTAGAAGACCGATGCACTTTGCTCGCCGGACTGGTCGAAGAAGGCAAGCGTACCGGCGGTTGCCGTATAAGCCAGTGTTCCTCGCGGCGTGTCGATCGAATGCTCCGTGGAGAGAGTCGGCCGGCAGGAGACGGAGCACACCTCTGTCCGGCGTGTGCCGTTCGGCAGAATTCTGCGGGCGGTCTTTGGAGGCGTCTTCGGCGCTGGCAGCAGCGATCGTGCTGGCGATCATGATCGCCAGCACGATGCGAGAGAAAGTGGAGGAGTATCATTGGCACGCTCGACTCCGGTGAAATTGCGTGCCCCGAATTTCTGCGGCCGTAGCGCCTGCTTAACGCCTGCCGCGAAAGTTCGGTCGCCGCTGCTGCGGGAGATGGGGACGGTGCATCGCCCTTGTGACGGAAACTAATACGTCCCCGCTGCAGATCGTAGGGCGACATCTCGACGATTACACGATCACCGACGCCGGTGCGGATGCGGAACTTGCGCATCTTGCCAGCAGTGTAGGCCAGCACCTCATGCTCGTTGTCAAGTTTCACCCGGAAGTTCCCGTCCGGCAGGACCTCGGTCACCGTACCATCGAACTCCAGCAGTTCTTCTTTCGCCATCCAGTCGTCTCCGGTTGCGTCAACGTGGGCGGTGGCCGGCATTACGGCGCGGCTCGCCCGAGCGGTGCAGGAATGTAACATTTCCCAATCCGTTTGGCTCGCCCTTCCCTGTTCCGCATGCTGGGATTGCGGCCGGGCATTATGATGGCCATGGCTTCCATTCTGCGGCCGCGGCTGGTGTTTGCCGCGGTGATGCGGTCGACCATTCTTGCGATTGGCCGCGTGGTGCGGAGCCGGATGCGCCGGCGGCTTGCCCGTGCGCCGATCTGTCGCCGGGATCGTGATGCGGATCAACCGCTCGATGTCGCGGAGGTAGGCACGCTCTTCGTTATCGCAGAACGAGATGGCAACGCCCTCGGCCCCGGCACGCGCGGTACGCCCGATGCGGTGGATATAGCTCTCGGGGATATTCGGCAGGTCGTAGTTCACCACGTGGCTGACGCCGTCGACATCGATGCCGCGGGCGGCAATATCGGTGGCAATGAGCGTGCGCAACTTGCCGTCGCGGAAAGCCGCGAGCACGCGCTCGCGCTGATTCTGCGACTTGTTGCCGTGGATCGCCTCAGCGGCGTGACCGGCTTTTGCAGACCGCGTACTACCTTGTCGGCGCCATGCTTGGTGCGGGTGAACACCAGGACACGATCGGTTTTTCGGTCTTGAGGACCTCGACCAGCAGCGACGGCTTCGAGGCCTTTTCGGTGAGGATGACGCGCTGATCGATACGGTCAGCGGTCGAGGCCTGTGGCGTGACAGCCACGCGGACGGGATCGCGCAGCATCGCATCGGCGAGGCGCGTGATCTCCTGCGGCATGGTAGCGGAGAAGAACAGCGTCTGCCGTGATTTCGGGAGCATCGCGACAATCTTCTTGATGTCGTGAATGAAGCCCATATCGAGCATGCGGTCGGCTTCGTCGAGGACCAGCACTTCGATCTGGTCGAGCCACAACGCGCGGCTGTTGACCAGATCGAGCAGGCGGCCAGGTGTGGCCACGAGCACCTCGGCGCCCCGGGACAGCGCTCGGATCTGGCGATTGATTGGCACGCCACCGATTGCAAGCGCGATTTCCAGCGGGCGGATGTGACGCCCGTACGCCTTGAAACTGTCGGCAATCTGGCCCGACAATTCACGCGTGGGAGAAAGTACCAGCACGCGGCAGGATTTCTGCGAAGGCCGCTGACGCTTGTTGAACAGGTGATTCAAGATCGGTAGCGCAAAGGCTGCGGTCTTGCCGCGTACCGGTCTGTGCAATGCCGATGACATCGCGCCCTTGCGCGGCAATCGGAATAGTCTGGGCCTGGATCGGAGTGGGAGTGACGTATTTTTCATCCGCAAGAGCGCGGTTGATCGGCTCTGCGAGGCCGAATTCGTTGAATGAAGTCAAAGAGTCTCTTTCTTTATATGGCGAGAACGGCCCGACGCGCGGATGCGCGCGGCGGTATCGCGGGTTCAAAGACATCCCGCGTTGCCAGGGTTGTCGTGATGTTTAGAATTCGGATGGGCGGGGCGAAATTCGTTTCGATGAGCTTCGTGCACGCAGCCCGCAAACCCGAGATCGGGTCTTTCATCCGCACCGGTGATATGACAGGCCGCGATGTCCTTTTCAAGGCGTCTGCCGCTCCTTATTCCTGCGAAATGATGAATAAAGTGGTTGCTGGGGGCCTATTTCCGCCCGATGGACAAGGCAAGAGAGATCGGGGAATGTCGTGCCGAAAATCCAGTTCTGAGCCGAATTAGCGTACTCCGGAGCCGTAGAATGTCGTTTCCCAGGGCCTCCCAGGCCCTTTCTCGCTTTACCGTTCTTGACCTGACCCGCGTTCGCTCGGGTCCGACCTGCGTCCGCCAACTCGGCGATTGGGGCGCGAATGTCATCAAGATCGAGACGCCGCCACATCTCGTCGACGGTGAGGGACCGGGTGGCCCGCGAGAGAGTTCTGACTTCCAGAACCTTCAGCGCAACAAACGGGGCATGACGCTTGATCTGAAGTCGCCGCAGGGAATCGCTGCCTTTAAGCGCATGGTTGAGAAGGCTGATGTGGTGGTCGAGAATTTTCGTCCGGACGTGAAGGATCGTCTCGGCATCGACTATGAGTCACTGAAGAAAATCAACAAGCGCATTGTGCTCGCCAGCATCTCCGGTTTCGGCCAAGACGGTCCTTATGCCAAGCGGCCGGGCTTCGACCAGATTGCGCAAGGCATGGGCGGGCTGATGTCGGTCACGGGCGCGCCGGGACGGCGGACCAATGCGGGTCGGCATTCCGGTTGCAGATTTAACCGCTGGACTATTTTGCGCGCTCGGTATTCTGACGGCCCTGCTTCGAACGCGAGACCTCGGGAGAAGGCCAGTGGGTGTCAACGTCGCTGCTGCAGGCACAGATATTCATGCTCGACTTTCAGGCATCGCGATTCCTCACCGAAGGCGTGGTATCGAAACAGGCCGGCAACAATCATCCGACATCGATTCCGACGGGCGTATTCAAGACCAAAGACGGATATTTGAATATTGCGGTTGCCGGCGCGGTGATTTGGGAGCGTTTCTGCAACTCGGTCGGTCGTCCAGAGTGGATCACCTCTGCGGACTACAAGACCGGTAAGGCTGCGGCTGCAAAACCGCGACAGACTCAACGGCGAAATCGACAAAGCAACGGAGACGAAATCCAGCGCCGAATGGGTCGAGATTTTCAACAAAGTCGGCGTGCCGTGCGGCCCGATCTTATTCGATCGATCAGGTGTTCGACGATCCGCAAGTCAAGCATCTCGGCATCGCGCAGGAATCGGCGCGCTCGGATGGCAGTCGGCTCGGGCTTGTCGGCCAGCCATTCAAGCTGCTCGCGCACGCCGAGCAGGATCGCCGCCCGACCACCGAACCTCGGCGAGCACACCGACGAGATCTCAAGGAATTCGGTTTCGCCGAAAAAGAGATCGCCGAACTGCGCGCCGCAAAGGCGGTTTAAGGAGTGAAGTGGAATGTCTCAGACCGACAAGATGCTGTCGCGCAAGGAAGGCAAGGTCGGCTATCTGACCTTCAACAATCCGGAGCGCCACAATGCCGTCTCGCTTGAAATGTGGAGGCGGCGTCGGGGTTTCTCGAAGATTTCAAGAACGACAAGAACATCCGCGTGGTCGTCGTCACCGGCGCCGGCGGCAAGGCGTTCATCTCGGGAGCCGACATTTCGAAATTCGAGAAGGAGCGTTCGACGCAGGAAGGCGTCGACCGCTACAACGCGGCGGTCGATCACGCGAACAATGCCTTTTACACCTTTCCGAAACCGACCATCGCGATGATCCGCGGCTATTGCATCGGCGGCGGCGTCGGGCTTGCCCTGTGTTGCGACATGCGAATTTGCACCGAGGGCTCGAAATTCGGCGTGCCAGCCGCCAAGCTGCGGTCTTGGCTATCGCTATGACGGTCTCAAGAAGCTCGTTGATCTGGTTGGGCCTCCTTCGCGAAGCGAAATTTTTTCACCGCGCGCCAGTTCACTGCCGAAGAGGCGCAGATGATGGGCCTGGTCAACCGCGTGCTGCCCGACACCGAACTGGAAAGCTACGTAAAGGAATATGCGGAGACGATCGCGGCCAATGCCCCACTGACCGTCGATTCAGTTAAATACATCGTCGGCCAAGCGGTCACCGACGAGAGCAAGCGCGACCTGAAGAAATGCGATGAACTTGGTGCAGGCCTGCTTCGCCAGCAATGACTACAAGGAAGGGCGCAAGGCATTCATGGAGAAGCGCAAGCCGGCCTTCACCGGTTCCTGACGGGTAGGCGCGAACACACGTCGCGTCACCGGTGTTGGTACAGAGACGTACGGAATTATACAGCCGCGCCAAACGGCGGGTTCAGGGAGGAAGCGCGTGGCGTCTGTCGAGTTACGGGATCTGACCAAGCGATATGGGGATGTCGCTGTGGTCGACGACATCTCGCTCACCATCGAGCACGGCCATCTGGTCTGCCTGCTAGGTCCATCGGGCTGCGGCAAAACAACGACGCTGCGGCTGATCGCCGGCTTCGTCGAGCCGAGCAAGGGCGAAATTCGCGTGGGCGACAAACTGGTTTCATCGCCCGGCGCACTCGTTGCCGCCTGAAAAGCGCAACATGTCGATGATCTTCCAGAGCTACGCGCTGTGGCCGCACATGACGGTGGCCGAGAACATCGTCTATGGGCTGAAGCTGCGAAAGATGGACCGCGACGACCATCGGCAAAAGCTCGATGCTATTCTCGCCACCACGCGGCTCGCGCCGCTGGCGCAACGCTATCCAGGGGAACTGTCTGGCGGCCAGCAACAGCGCGTGGCGCTCGCGCGCGCCCTGATCGTCGAGCCGGAAACGCTGCTGCTCGACGAGCCGCTCTCAGATCTCGACGCAAATTTGCGCGAAGAGATGCGTTTCGAAGTGCGTCGCCTGCACGACGCCTATCGCTACACGACGGTCTACGTCACTCACGATCAGTCGGAAGCGATGACCACCGGCCGATCTCATCGCGGTGATGAACGCGCGGAAGATCGAGCAGGCCGGCTCGCCGGAAGACATTTATGACCGGCCGCGCTCGGAATTCGTTGCGCGTTTTATCGGCTCGAGCAATGTCATCAAGGGCAAGGGACTTGATGCTGCTCGCATAGATTTCGCCGGCACACCGCTCCGCTGCGTCGGTGAGAAAATCAAGTCCGGGGCTTCGATCCCGGTCTCAATCCGTCCACACGATATCGCAATATCCGCGGCACAACGGCAGGGCGAAAACGTCGTGTCGGCGACCGTGGTGCGGCAGGTCTTTCTCGGTGGCAGCCGGGACTATATGGTTGAAGCCAAAGACGGCACGCAGCTGCGCATACTCACCGCCGCGGGCGAGAATATTCCCGCAAGGCAGCACAGTCTGGCTCCACATTGCCGCCTGAACGCTGCCGTGCGTTGAGCGGGCTAATGACTTAAGCGGGGCGAAACAACAAGACGAAAGTATGGAGGATACGCCGATGGAAGGCTCGAAAATCTCTCGCCGCAACGTGCTGGTCGGCGCGAGCGCGCTGGCCGCCGGTGCCGCGTTCTCGACCAGGGTTGTGTCGGCCGCCCCGCCGGCCAGCGCCAGTTACGCCGGCACTCATCGAGGCGGCCAAGAAGGAAGGCAAGGTTGTCTGGTACACCTCGGTCGACCTGAAATTGTCGGAGCAGATCGGCAAGGCTTTCGAGGCCAAGTATCCGGGCGTCGCCTGCAAGGTCGAGCGCACGGGCGCCGAACGCATCTTGCAGCGTATTGGCCAGAATACACCGCGAACGTTCATGCGGTCGACGTCGTCAACTCGTCGGACGCCTCGCATCTGGTCTACTGGAAAGACCAGGGCGTGCTCGAGCCTTATGTTCCTGAAGACGTTGCCAAGTTCTATCCCGCCGAACACAAAGATGCAGATGGAACCTACGCCAGTTTCCGTGTGTTTCTGTGCATCATCGCCTACAACACCAGCATGGTGAAGAAAGAAGAGGCTCCGAAAAGCTTCGCCGACCTGCTCGATGCGAAATGGAAGGGCAAGATCGTCAAGGCGCATCCAGGCTACAGCGGTACGATCATGACCGCGACCTATCAGATGTCGCGCGATCTGGGCTGGGAGTACTTCGAAAAGCTCGCGCAACAGAACATCTCTGCAGGTGCAGTCGGCTGCCGATCCGCCGAAAAAATCGCACTGGGGGAACGCGCGGTCCAGGCCGACGGTGTCGAATACCTGATCTTTCAGGAGAAAGAATCCGGCCAGCCTGTCGAACCGGTCTATGCCACGGAAGGCAATCCTCTGATCATCGGCCCCAATGGTCTGTTCAAGGCCGCGCCGAATCCAAACGCAGCGCGCCTGTTCCAGAGCTTCTGCTTCTCGCCGGACTGTCAGCAGCTCTGCATTGACATCGGTGGTCTGCGTTCAGTGCATCCGCAGATCAAGGAGCACACCGGTCGTACGCCGTTGAGCCAGATCAAGACGATGAAGGACGACGCCGCGGCAGTTCTCAAGAATGGCGAACAGATCAAGGCGCGATACACGAAAATCTTCCGCGTCTGAGACATGCATGGTGGTGAGAGTTCCGGCTGCGAGCGGTAGAGCGATGAAAGCAGCCAAAGTTACACAGGCGTCAGTATGACCGTTGCTCTGCCTGCATCGTCCGCCCGGCGCGGGCTGGGGATTGATCTGTCGAAGCCGGTGCTGATCGCATTCGCGGTGATCCTCTTTTTGCTCATCGCAATGCCGCTCTCCTGGCTCGTTCTCTATGCCTTCAGCAGCAAGACCGGAGCATTCACGCTCGACAATTTCCATCGCTTGCTCACTGATGCCGCGTATCCTCGATCCTCTGCTCACCACTTTCGCGCTCGCCATCCTCACTGCGCTGATCTGCTGCATCGTGGCGGCTCCCATGGGTTGGCTCGTGGCGCGGACGGATATGCCGCTTCGACGAACGGTAAGGCTGTTGGTAACCGCATCCTTTGTCACCCCGCCGTTTCTGGGCGCCATCGCATGGGAATTGCTGGCCGCGCCGAATAGCGGATTGCTCAATCAGCTCTACCGCGAGCTGACCGGCGCCGAGCAGGGCGGGCATTTGTTCAATATCTACAGTTTCACCGGTCTGGTCTTTGTCATCAGTTGCTACACATTCCCTTACGTATTCGTTTTGGTCGCGAACGCGCTCGACCGCACACCCGGCGATCTCGAAGATGCGTCCGCCATCCTCGGCGGAAAGGCATGGGACACCGCGCGCCGGGTCACGATCCCGCTGGCGCTTCCCTCTATCGTAGCGGGCGCACTGGTTGCATTTCTGCAAGCGATGACATTGTTCGGCTCGCCGGCAATCCTGGCGATGCCGGCTGGTTTCCACACGATGACCACCAAAATCTGGAGCCTGTTCCAGTTTCCACCCCAACCGGAATTGGCCGCAGCCGCTTCACTGCCCCTGTTGATACTCACCATTGTCTTATTGCGCGCGGAGCACATGGTGCTTGGCCGCCGCGGCTACTCGGTCGTCGGGGAAAAACAGCGAACCGCGTATCGTGCAGACTTGGCCGCTGGCGTTGGGTCATGCTGACGGCGGCGATGCTTGTGCTGATGTGTCCCGTTTTCTTACCCTATTTCGCATTGCTCAATGCTTCGTTCTCGAAGGTCGCCTCGCATCTGGTGTCTATCAACAACTTCACTTTGCACAATCTGCACTTCGTCTTCTATGAATTGTCGGCAACGAAACTTGCGCTACGCAACACGTTCATTCTCGGAACACTGGCGGCGACTGCCGGCACCGTGCTTGCGCTTGTGATTGCCTATGTGCACACGCGCCAGGCCGTCCGCGGTTATCGCTTGCTCGGCTTTCTTCGCGACGGCGCCGGTGGCAATTCCCGGTATCGTGCTGGGCGTGGGCTTGTTCTTCACCTACACGCGGCCGCCGTTTGTGCTGTACGGCACGTTGTGGATACTGCTGATCGCTTTTGTCACACTGAGCATGCCGGCGGCCTATCAGCAACTTCAGTCGGCCTTCAAGGCGGTGCACCCCGAACTGGAGGATGCTAGCCGCATACTCGGCGCCACGCGATTGCGGGCGCTCTGGCAGATCACCGCGCCGCTGCTGCGCACGAGCGTTATCGCCACATGGTGTTTTATCTTCGTTGGCGTGATCCGCGAGCTGTCGGCGGCGATCATGCTGTTCACCTCGGAGACCGAAGGTGCTGTCGGTGCTCATCTACGACCTCAATGAAAGTGGCGATCTTGCCGCCATTGCGGTGCTTGGCCTGCTGATGCTCGTTCTCACGTTCGGTATCGTCGCGTTGGCCAACAGCCTGAAGTTCGGCGGTGCGCGCCGCCTGTCTGCGCCGTGAACGCGGAGTTCCTGTGAGCGGCCGATTGCCCAAGATCTCCGTTGCCGAGCAGCTTGCCGAGCGCGTGAGCGCGTTGCGTGCGGATCGCTTGCCGCAGCCTGTGCGTGGGAAGTGCGAAGAGCTCCTGATCGACGTGGTCGGTCTCTGCGTAACCGCGCGCAACGAGGACTATACTAGCAGCGCGCTTGCAGGCTGTGACGATGAGGGGCCTTGCACCGCCATTGGCCATACGCGCGGCTTCAGTGCTGCCAGCGCTGCCTTCCTCAATGGCACGGCAGCGCACGGCGAAGACTTTGACGATACATTTGAAGGCGGCCCCGTGCATGCCGGCGCGGTGATTGTGCCTGCGGTGCTGGCGGCGTGCGAACGCCACAGGTCGGATGGCGCTGCCGCTTTGCTTGGCATCGCAGTCGGCACTGAGGTGATGTGCCGCCTGAGCACAGTCGTACCGAAGGCAGTACATAAAGCCGGCTTTCATCCGACGGCGATTTTCGGCGCGATGGGCGCCGCGACCGGCGTAAGCGCCGCGCTTGGCCTGAATGCAAAGCAACATGTCGACGCGCTTGGCATTGCCGCCAGCATGGCGTCAGGCATCATTGAATACCTGGCCGAAGGCGCCTGGACGAAAAGACTGCATCCCGGATGGGCCGCCCAATCGGGTATCCGCGCGGCGCTGCTTGCGCGCGGCGGCTTCACGGGACCACGCACGGTATTCGAAGGTGTGCACGGGCTGTTCCACGGCTTTGCGCATACAACGCAAGGCGACTATGACGCGCTCACTGGTGATTTTGGTGCGCGTTGGGTTACGGAGTCGCTCGCCTTCAAGCCTTATCCGTGCGGTACCATGGCGCATCCTTACATCGATTGCGCCAAACGTCTGGCTGCACGCGGCATCAAGCCGGGCGACGTGAAGGAATTGATCTGCGAAGTAGCCGAAGGCACGGTTCATAGATTGTGGGAGCCACTCACCGACAAGCAGCACCCGCCTAACGGTTATGCGGCGAAGTTCTCGACGCCGTTCCTGCTCGCCACCGGGTTTGTGCGTGGTGGTGTTGGCCTTGACGCCTTCACCGATGCCGCTGTTCGCGACAAGGATGTTGTCGCGCTTTCATCAAAGGTGCGTTACGTGATCGATCCGGACAATCCATATCCAAACAATTTCACCGGTCACATTCGCGCGGTCCTCAAGGATGGAACTGTCGTAGAAGAGCGCCAGCCGCATTTCCGCGGCGGGGTGCACGAGCCGCTCTCGCGTGTCGACATCGAGGAAAAATTCACGCTCAACGTTCGCCATGGCGGATGGGATGAAAAGCGCGCCGCGGCGGCAATTGTGCAGCTTGCTAAGCTATTTTACGGAAAGTTCGATCTGGTGTTCTTGCGAGGATAGGCCGCGACGATTGGAGAAACTGATGAGTGAAAAAGAACTCGCCGGCAAGGTGGCCATTGTTACGGGCGCCGGCCGAAATATCGGCCGCGCCATCGCGCTTCATCTCGCTCAAGCCGGCGCATCGGTCGTTATTAACGTACGGTCTAACAAGACTGAGGCTGACAATGTGCTTCGTGAGATCGAGGCCGCCGGCGGAAAAGCAACCGCAGTTCTGGGCGACGTTTCCGACGAGAAAACCGCCTTTGCACTCGCCGAGGCCGCAATAAACCGCTTCGGTCGCATCGACTTCCTGGTCAACAACGCCGCGCTTCGCCGCGAGAAACCGATCACCGAAATGAGCTATGCGGACTGGCGCGAGGTGATGGGCGTCATCCTCGACGGAACCTTCCACTGCGTGCACGCCTGCTTGCCGGCGATGAGGAAAAATGGCGGGACAATCATCAATATTGGCGGAATGAGCGCGCACATCGGCTCGAAAGACCGAGCGCATGTCATGACTGCCAAGACCGGCCTGGTCGGCTTCACGCGTGCTCTCGCGCACGACCTCGCCGCAGAAAAAATCACCGCGAACTGTGTGGTGCCGGGCGCGATCGACACAAGGCGACCTGTCTCGTCGCAGGCCCCGGCACATCATCTCACACATGGCACCATCTCCCGGCGAGCGCGGCAAGCCGGAGGATGTCGCCGCCATGGTGCGGTTTCTCTGCAGTCCCGGTGGGCGATATGTAACCGGCCAGACTATTCACGTCAGTGGGGGCGGCTATCTGGGTTCGTGACCATGTCGTTCGTACTGACAGGGTGGCCGCACCCTTGCGAAAGTGCTAATCCAACGGCCCAACATCGTTCCGGGTAACAACGAGGCTCCCATGTATTCCGATCTCGCGCTCTATATCGACGGCAAATGGCTCAACGGCGAAGGCCGCAAGGGCGAGGACGTTATCAATCCAGCGACCGGAAAGATCCTGGCGCGTCTGCCGCATGCGAGTAAAGCGGACCTCGACGCTGCGCTGGCTGCAGCCGAAAAAGGCTTCGCGGCGTGGAAGGCAACCTCGGCCTACGACCGCTCGAAGATCATGCGCAAGGCTGCCGATCTGTTGCGGGAACGCTTCGACCATGTTTCCAAGGTGATGACCCAGGAACAAGGCAAAGTCTATGTCGAGTCGCGCGCGGAGATCCTCACCAGCGCCGACATCATCGATTGGTATGCTGAGGAAGGTCGTCGGACGTATGGTCGCGTTGTTCCTGGGCGTCAGAAGGGCGTCCGCCAGATTGTTGTCCAGGAGCCTGGTCGGTGTCGTCGCGGCGTTCACGCCATGGAATTTTCCGACGCTGACGCCGGTTCGTAAGATCGCCGGTGCGCTTGCGGCCGGGTGCTCGATCATCATCAAAGCTTCGGAAGAAACTCCCGGCGGCTGCGTTGAACTGGTGAAATGTTTCGCCGATGCGGGTTTGCCGGCGGGCGTGCTTAATCTTGTGTTCGGAGTGCCCTCTGAAGTGTCCGAGCACCTGATCCCGAAGAAGTCGGTCAAAAAGATTTCTTTCACCGGCTCCGTTCCGGTCGGCAAGCATCTCGCTGAATTGGCGGCAAAGGGTATGAAAAAGGCGACAATGGAGCTCGGCGGTCACTCGCCTGTTGTCGTGTCCGACGATGCCGATCCCGAAAAGACCGCTGATACCATCGCGGCTTTCAAATATCGCAACGCCGGCCAGGTCTGCATCTCGCCGACACGCTTTTACGTGCAAGAAAAAACTACAGCAAGTTCGTGGCCCGCTTCACCGAGTATGCCAAGGGATTGAAAATGGGTGATGGATTGGAGAAGGGCACTACTTTGGGCCCGCTTGCCAATCCCCGTCGACCTCGACGCGATGGAGAGCTTCGTCAATGACGCCAAGGATCGCGGCGGCAAGGTGGTGACCGGCGGTTCGCGTCACGGCAACCAGGGCTTTTTCTACCAGCCGACTGTGATTACGGATGTGCCGGATGATTCCAAGATCATGACGGAAGAGCCGTTCGGGCCGGTCGCTCCGATTGTGCCATTCAAGACCTTTGACGAAGTGGTCGAACGCGCCAACTCTTTGCAGTTCGGCCTCGCGGCCTATGCCTTCACTACATCGGACAAGAACGCGTCAGCTATCAGCGATGCGCTGCAGTCCGGGATGGTGGGGATCAACAGCGTCGCCATCTCGACGCCAGAGACGCCGTTCGGTGGCATCAAGCGAATCCGGCTACGGTTCTGAAGGCGGCATCGAAGGCTTGCAGGCCTATATGAATATCAAGTTCATCTCGCAAGCGTAGTTGCGCCCGCGCAGCGACTCGTGATGGCCGGGCTCGCCCCGGCCATTTCGTTTCAGGGAACGCTATTGATAATGACAGGCGCTCACTTTCCCGCCATTGCCTTCTGGCACGCAGCCCAGACCTTGGCGGGTGTTGCCGGCATGTCCATGTGATCGGCCGCGCCATTCGGGATAGCGTTCGAAATCGCATTCATCACTGCGGCTATGGCGGCCGTCGTGCCGGCCTCTCCCGTCCCCTTGACGCCAAGCGGATTGCTCGTCGCCGGGACCGAGTGTACCGCTTCGCGCAATTCAACCGGCATCGTGTGCGCGTGCGGCATGCCGTAGTCCATGAACGAGCCCGCGACCAGCTGGCCGCTACCGCCGTCGTAGACTGCATTTTCCACCAACGCTTGGCCCAAGCCTTGTGCGATGCTTCCGTGCACCTGGCCTTCGACAATCATGGAGTCGAGCATCACTCCCGGGTCATCCACGGCTGTAAGTAACGAGATCAACCTCACCGGTTTCGGGATCGATCTCGACTTCCGCGATGTGGCAACCATTGGGAAATGTCAGGGGCGTCTCGGTCTTTTCTTTGGTGTCCAGATTTTCGCCAAGTCTCTTGCGCGCGCTTTGCCGTCTCGAACAAGCGAAATCTTGCGGTCGGTGCCGACGACCTCAAAATTTCCGTCGCGATATTGTATGTCCGCTTCGGAAGCCTCCAGCAGAGCGGAAGCAACCTTCTTGCCTTTTGTCAGCATGACGTCTGCCGTATGCACGATCGCGCTTCCTGCGCACATTGCCGAGCGCGAACCGACGGACGCGAAGCCGGTCAGGCTCCTGCGCAGTGTCGCCATGGCGATGCTGTATCTTGGCGGCGTCAATGCCGAGCTTGCCGGCGAGCAGACGCGGAAAAACGGTGGCATGTCCCTGGCCGGTCGATTGCACATTGCAGCCGAGAACGAGCTGTTCGCCGCCGGGAAAAGAAACGGAAGCCTGTTCCATCGGCATCGCGCCGGCGTGCTCAAGCATGCAGCGAAACGCCGATGCCGCGAAGTTTTTTGCGCTTCGCCGATTCACGCCGCCGTTTGCCGAAGTTGTCGAAATCCGCAAGCTTCAGCGCCTTGTCCACGATCGCCGGAAAGTCGCCGCTGTCGTAGCGTGTTGATCGGCGTCTTGAACGGCATGGCCGACGGCGGAATGAGATTCTTTTGCGCAACCGCACCGGATCGATGCCGGTAATGCGCGCGGCTTCTTCCACGACGCGCTCAAGGGCGTAATTTGCTTCCGGTCGTCCCGCGCCTCGATAGGGTCCGATCGGAACCGTGTTGCTGAAATAGCAGGCGACGGAGACGTCGATCTTTGGAATGCGGTACATGCCAGGCAGGCAGCGTGCGAAATTGTTGGTGTTGATGCCGACGCCTGCGGTGCTCACATAAGCGCCCTGATTGCACAGGTGTCGCATGCGGAGCGCCAGGAATTTCCCTTTTCATCGAGTGCCAGTTCGACCTCGGTCACGGTGTCGCGCGCCTGCGTGTCGGTGAGGAAGGCTTCCGAACGGGTCGACTGCCAATGCACCGGACGGCCGAGCTGGCGCGAGGCCACCAGCAAGGCTGGATATTCCGGGTAGGGCGGCGTCTTCATGCCGAACGCGCCGCCGACATCCTCGGTAATCACGCGCAGCTTTTCAGGCGGAAGACCCATGACGGCGGCAGTAAGGTTGCGCAGCGAGTCGGCGCTCTGTGAGCAGACGTAGAGCGTGTAGCTGTCACTTCGTCCTTGTCGTAGACGCCGGTCGAGCCGCGCGTCTCCATCGACGCAACGACCATGCGCTGATTGACGACGCTCACCTTGGCAACATGCGGTGCACTGGCGATGACTTCCGCAACATCACGCTCATTCTTTTCGTCCGGCACCGGGCCAGGCCAGTCCACGCAGAGATTGCCAGGCGCCTTCGGCATAGAGCTGCGTGCCGCCTTTTTCATGGCGTCATGCAGATCGATCACCGCCGGCAATTCTTCGTATTCGACCTGCACAAGATCCGCTGCGTCCTGCGCGGCAGCCTGCGTCTCGGCGACCACCATTGCGACAGGGTCTCCGACATGCATGACCTTTTCGCCCGCCAGCGAGGGCCGGAACGGCATGATCATCTTAGCGCCGCCGCGGCCCGGCACAGGCGGATGGCGTGACACGCTGCCGACATTCGCCGCCTTCATGTCTTCGGCAGTCAGCACGGCCAGGACGTTCTTCGCCTTGCGCGCCTCATCGGTTCTGACCGAAATCGACACGTGCGTGCGCGTGCGGTGAACGTACGAAAGCGGCGTAAGCCGGTATTTGGCAGTCGGGGGTCGTCCATGAAGCGGGCCGCTCCGCGCACCAGGGCATCGTCTTCAACGCGCGGCGTGTGCTTCGGACTGGCGGGACTTGTCGTCATGTGAGGTCCGGGATTGCGCTGCGGGGTCTCGTTTATAGCCGAAAGCACAGGGCGCAACAGGGGCTTGCGTCCTATCGGCAGCCTGCGGCACTCAGGCCCATTGTAGCCGCGCCACGCGCGGCGTCTTTCGGATGGTGAAATGAGCACAGGTGCGAACTATCGATACTCACACGCATGTCTTGACCCAGGAGACCGCCGCGCTGTTGCGCAAGGAGGCTCCAAAGGTTCCGGTGACGATAACGCCGATCGACGACGCGTCGGCAGCGCTCGATGTTGGCGGTATTGCCTACCGACCCTATCCGCGCGGAGGCTTCGATATTGAGCATCGCTTGCGCGACATGGATGCGGCCGGCGTCGACGTGCAGGTCCTTTCCGCCACTCCGCAAACATATCTCTACAATCAGGAAGCTGCGCTAGGCGCCGCCACCGCAGCGATCCAGAACGATCAGATCGCGAAACTGGTCAAAGAAAATCCCGCAGCGCTTCATGGGAATTGCAACATTGCCGATGCAGGCGCCGGAAAAAGCCGCCGGCGAGCTCAGGCGAGCGATAACCAAGCTCGGCCTGCGCGGAACAATGATCGCGTCCAACATCATGGGAAAGAATCTCGACGACCCGAGCTTCGAGCCGCTATGGGCCGACCGCAGAGGATCTTGGCGCCTTCGTCTTCGTGCATCCGAACAACGTGGCCGGCGCCGATCGCATGAAGTCCTATTACCTGAACAACTCTGATCGGCAATCCACTCGACACCACCATCGGCGCGGCCTGCCTTTATTTCGGCGGAGTCCTCGACCGGCACCCGCGGCTCACAGTCGTGCTTGCTCATGGCGGTGGCTTTACGCCCTACCAGGCCGCGCGATGGGAGCACGGATGGCAGGTGCGACCCGAGCCCAAAAAGAATATCTCAAACAACCGACGGATATCGCTAAACGCTTCTATTACGACACGATCCTGCACTCGGCGCCCGGTGCTGGAGTTCATGATCGGTCATGTCGGCGCTGATCGTGTCATGCTCGGCAGCGACTATCCTTATGACATGGGCATGATGGATTGTGTGAAAGCACGTGCGGTCGCTGAAGATTTCGGATGCCGACAAAGCGACAATTCTCGGTTCGACGCGCGGAAGCTCTGCTGTCGGGAAAGTCATGAACGTCCAGTCCACCAAAGCGGTGCGAATTCCAACGGCAGCCGTTACCGGTCTGATCGTCGATGCAATGGGCAAAGCCGGTGTGACCGAGGATCGACGCCGGCAAGATCGCCGAGCTCATGTTGGAGGCCGATCTGATCGGTGCCGACGCGCACGGCGTCTTTCGCCTCCCGCAATATGTTCAGCGGCTGCGCCCAAGTCGACAAATCCGCGCCCAAACATCACGGTGAAGCGCACAGCGCCAGCAACGGCGCTTGTCGACGGCGACAATGGCATGGGCCATCTCGTTGTCGCGCGCGCGGCAGAGACCGCAATCGAACCTCGCGCGCGAATGCGGTGTCGCGCTGGGTCGGTTGCCGCATGTCGGGTCACGCCGGCGCTGCAGGAGTCTCATGCAGCTTTGCCGCTCAAAGCCGACATGGTCGGTCTTATATTCTGCAGTGGCCAATGCCAATCACATGCCGCTGCGCCGGCGGCGCAGAACCGTTGCTCGGGACAAATCCTTCGCGATAGCAATTCCTGCCAGGCAAGGAAGCGCCGATTGTGCTCGACATCGCCACCTCGATTGTTTCGTACGGCACGATCAAGAACCACCGCCTGCAGAACAAGCCGCTGCATGACGACTGGATGATCGATCCAAAAACCGGCGAACCAGTAACCGATCCGCACAAGAGCGCGGAAGCGCTGCTCCTGCCGATGGCCGGTTACAAGGGCGCAGGACTTGCGCTGACGTTCGGCCTTCTCGCCGGCACGCTCAACGGTGCGCTGTTTGGTCGCGATTGCGTCGATTTCAATGCTGAGCCTGACAAGGTCACCAATACCGGGCAGTTCGTGGTCGCGCTCGATCCGAGCCGGTTTCAGCCGCTCGATCAGTTCAAGTCGGAGGTCGACCGGCATATCCGGGAGTTGCGCAATACGAAGGCACTTGCCGGGGCAAAGCGTTCGCTCTGCCCGGCGAGGCAGCGCGCGCAGCGCGCGGGCCGACCGCCTCGCGCAACGGACTACCGCTCGCGCCCGAATTGCTGACGCAGCTCGATAAATTGGCGGCCGATCTGTCGATCAGAACGCTGCGCGAGCGTGCCCAGGCTGCATAGCCAAATCACAGAACGGCCTCATTGTAGCGCTCTAGGAACACATCGACAAGCCGTAGTTCATCCGCGCCTCGCTCTCAGTCAGCGCGAGGTGTGCAGATGCGCGGTTTGCGCAAATTGTTTGTCGAATCAAAACGATGAAGCTGATCGAAGCGAAAAAATTGTGCGTTGGGTCGCCCGGAGAGCTGGCGCACATTAGTTGTCTTCTCGCGCTCGGCGGCGTGTTTTCCGTGATGCCCATGCCGAGCGTCTCGAGCGAGAATACTTTCGATCGAATTCAGGCGGGATCGTGGGTTGTCGCGTCGATGTATTGGGAAGACAAACTTGTTTCGACCGGCAAAGCTTTCAATCCGATCGGATGGCATGCGGCGCACAAGACATTGCCGATCGGCACATTGATCCGCGTGTCAGAATCCGAAGAACCACCGTTCAATCAATGTGACCATCAACGATCGAGGTCCGTTCGTTGCGAACCGCGATCTGGATTTGAGTCTCGGTGCCGGCACATTGTTGGGGCTGCAAGGACTGGGCACCGTCTATATGGAAGTTCTGTCGATTCCGCCGATCAAGCATGCGCCGGCCGGTCGTGGAAAGCTTGTTCGCGATCAACGACGCCAACGCCAGCTGCGCGGGCGTCGGCCCCTGCTAAGGCAGGCCTCCCGGCGTGGCGCGAGTTCCAGGGATCGTCTTGGCGCGTCCGCTGCGCGGCCTGCAGCCAAATGGCCGCCAACAGCGGGAATCTTCAAAGTTCCCTGCCATTAACCTAAAAAGGTAAACGAGATTTAACGAATACCTCCAATTTGTTAACCTTTATCGCTAACGGGGCGGGGCGACCGATTGCGCTCAGTGCGGCCTTTGAGTTGCCGCATCGTTCCATCGGCTTGTGGCGCAACCGCGAAGTCCCGCCGCAACGCATCCAGTCCTGTTTCGACTCGTCCGCCTGCCGAGGTCGAGACGCGGGCGCGCGACGCTGTTTCAACGAGGGAGTGGCGGAGTGACGGCAGGGATTTTGCTCACTAGCCAAACGCGGGGCGACTCGGTCGAGCTGAGCGCCGCCGGGTCGTGGACGGCCGAGTACGCCGGTGCGATCGAGCCTCAGGTCGACGCTGTCACGCGCGGGATCACTGCGCGCAGCATCGCGATCAACATCGCCCGCGTCGATTATCTCGACACCTATGGCGCCTGGCTCATCGAGCGAGCCGTTGCGCGAACTGGTCGAGCCAGGGCGCGAAGCGCGTCTTGTAGGCCTGCGCGACGATTATCGGGGTCTCTTCGAGAAGGTTCACTCGGGGACACAGACGCTCTCGCCGCCGCCACCCAGACCGAACAGCATCGTTGCAACGCTGGAAAGCGTTGGCATGACGATGTCAAGCGTAGGTGCTGACCTCGTCTTGCTGGCGCAGATGCTCGGCTCGATGCTAGTCGCACTCAAACGCGTTGTGTTGCGGCCATCAACTTTCCGTTTCACGTCGATGGTGCATCAGCTCGAACGCGTTGGCTGGCGGGCGGTGCCGATCATTCTGCTGATCACCGTATCTGATCAGGCGCCATCCTCGCGCAGCAGGGCATTTTCCATTTCCGCAAGTTCGGAGCGGACATCTATGTCATTGACATGGTTGGCGTGCTGGTGCTGCGCGAAATCGGCGTGCTGATCGTGTTGCATCATGGTCGCCGGCCGGTCAGGCAGCTCGTATACAGCCGAGCTTAGGAGCCATGCGCATGCGCGAGGAAGTCGACGCGTTGCGCACGATGGGTTTCGATCCGGTCGAAGTTCTCATCTCTGCCGCGCATCATGGCGCTCGTCATTGCCGTTCCAATTCTGACATTTCCTTGGATCGATGGCCGCCCTTTATGGCGGCGGACTCGTATCATGGCTCTACGGGGGCATCCAGCCGGAGGTCTTTCTCGCGCGGCTGCGCGAAGCCGTCACCAGCACCACATTCGAAGTGGGAATGATCAAGGCGCCGTTCATGGCGCTGGTCATCGGCATCGTCGCCTGCGTCGAGGGACTGCAGGTGCAGGGTAGCGCCGGAGTCACTCGGCGAGAAGACGACGAATTCCGTGGTAAAATCCATTTTCCTTGTCATCGTGCTGGACGGCGTTTTCGCCATGTTTTTCGCCGCTATCGGGATGTGAGATGGCACAAGATCCCGTCATCGAGGTGCGCGATCTGGTTGTCGAGCTGAAGGGCAACCGGGTTCTCAATGGGCGTTACGCTCGATGTTTATCGCGGCGAGATCCTGGGCTTCGTCGGAGCTTCCGGCGCCGGGCAAGTCCGTGCTCACACGCACGATCCTCGGCTTGCTGCCTAAGCGGTTGGGACGGCATCAGCGTCTTCGGAGTCAATCTGGATGAAGCGGGTGAAGCAGCAGCGTCAGGAGATCGAGCGCGCGTTGGGGCATTCTGTTTCCAGCAGGGCGCTTTATTCTCGTCGTTAACAGTCGGCGAAAATATCGAATTTCCGATCCGGGAATATCTCGATTTGTCCGAACGCCTGATGACAGAAATAGCCATCACTAAACTGGAAATGGTCGGACTGAAGCCGGATGTCTACCGCAAATTTCCTTCGAACTCTCCGGGGCATGATCAAACGCGTGGCGCTTGGCCCGTGCACTGGCGCTCGACCCGGAAATTCTCTTTCTGGACGAGCCGACGTCGGGCCTTGACCCGATCAGCGCCGGCGATTTCGACCAGTTGATATTGACCCTGCAGCGGGTTTCGTCGATGGCCGTTTTTATGGTAACCCATGACCTCGACAGCTTGCATACGATCTGCGACCGGATCGCTGTTCTCGGCGACGGCAAGATCATTGAAGCCGGAACTATGGATACGATGCTGGCATCGCAGCATCCATAGCTAAAGGCCTATTTCCATGGTGTACGCGCCCGGACTGGGCTGAAAGCTGCGGTCACGGAACTAACGGAGTAGGGTGATGGAGAGAAAAGCGCATTACGCCCTGATCGGACTGTTCACGTTCGCCGTGGTTGCGGGCGCGTTTGGCTTCATCTTCTGGCTGCACCACTCTTCCGGAAAGAAGCAGGCCGTCGCTTATCGCGTGATCTTCGATAGCTACGGTGTCCGGGCTGCAGGTCGGCGGAAACGTTCTGTTCAACGGAATTCGAGTCGGCGAGGTCACCAATCTGCGACTCGATCCCGATAAGCCGTCTCAGGTCGTGGCGATGCTGGCGGTCAACAAATCGACGCCAATTCGTTCTCGACACGCGTGTAGGCCTTGGAGTTTGCCGGTCTCACTGGTGTCGCCGCGGTCTCACTCAAGGGTGTTTCGCCGACCAGACGCCTCTTATCGAGAGAGAAGAAGGCGAGCCGCCGACGCTGAAGGCCGATCCGAGCGCCAGTCAGGATATGATGCAGGCCGCGCGCGAAGTGCTGAACAAGGCTGAGGAGGTCATCGCCGCCAATCAGGAAGCGGTGCATCAGGCGATCGCCGACATCGCGACGTTCAGCGCCTCGCTTGCACGCAATTCCTGACAGCGTCGATTCCGATCGTGAAGAGATGCCAAGGATACGATGAGCAATGCCAAGGAAGCGACCGCTTCGGCACGCACCTGATGGAAAACCTCGATAAGCGCACGGACGGCATCACGATCGGCGTCAACAAGATGACCGCGACCGCGACGCGACAGATCGACCATTGCCGGTCAGCGCGATCACCGATCTTGCGCACAATCCGCAGCGGTTCCTGTTCGGTGGCGGCGGCGGGCAGCAGCGAGGCGGCAGGCAGCGCCGGCGGCAGCACGGCAGGCCGCGCCGGCGGCACCCGCAAAAACTCAACAGCAATAACGAATAACGTCAGGCGGCAGCGCGCACTTCGTCGGGATCGAGCGGAAGTTTCACCGGCTGCTTGCGCTTGGCCGACAGATCGAGCGCTTTCGTCAACATCAGGTTGCGATGCGCTTCCTCCACCGTGGCCGCTGGCCGTAGGCAGGCCGAGCGCAACGCGGTTGAGCCATGAATCGGTTTCTTCCGCCATGGGCCCGCGCAGTTCGCCGAGCGCCATGTCGCCTGGCGGATAGCTGCCCATGAAATCGACCAGCCGCGACGTATCGGGATTGTAGCCCTCCGACTGCGGCTTGGAGACGGCCAGCACGATATCGCGATGCGTATCGTCGATGGTGAGCACGCCCGGTCGTGCCGACGATGCCGACTTCGAAGCGAATAAACCGCGGCCGGCCAGGTCACCGGCAGGGCCCAGGACATATTGAGGTGATAGATGGTGCCGTCGGAGAAATTGATCATGCCGGCGGTGCCGTCGATCCCCTGTAGGAAGGGCCAAGCACCTTGTCGACCGACCGCGCATAGCACTCGACCGCCGTCTTTCCCTCAAGACACCACATGCAGATATCGAGCGCGTGCGTACCGGAAATGACCATCGGCGAAATCGTCGCCGGATCGTCGGTGCGCTTGTAATTGTCGATCGCGACCAGGCGATTCATAAAGGCGCGCGAGGTCACCATCGTCACATCGCCGAGCGCGCCGGTGCGGCATTTCTCCTTCGCCGCCAGCCATCGGCGGCGAAAGCGCTGCGTGTAGCCGACAACGGCATCCAGCTTCGCCGCCTTGATCGCCTTCAGTACGCGTTCGGACTCTGCAAGGTTGGTCGCAAGCGGCTTCTCGATCAGCATCGGAATGCCGCGCTCGACGGCCGCCATGATCGGGTCGACGTGCAAATGCTCGTCGGTGCAGATGATCGCTGCAGTGACCTCCGGCCGGCTGAGCAGTTCGACATGGCTTTGCGTGACGAAATCTGCGTTGACCTTCGGGCCGACCTCGCCGGCGCGGTTCGGGTTCTTCTCCGCAAGCCCGATCCACTCTACCGCCGGATGGCCGTGCCGCTACTTCGCCGCGGAACAATCCGACGCGACCGCCGCCGATGATCGCAAGCCCGACGCCTTTGGCAGACTTCTTCATTGGTTCACCCCTGCGCGGATCTTCTGCTTGAACTCGGCAATGGCCGAAATGGTTTCGTTGGTCAGCGGCAGATCGACCGGCTCATTCCGGTCGGCGGACAGATCCGCGGCGCTGTAGGTTTCCATCACGCGGCGCGCGCTTTCCGGCGTCACCATCACCGGCGTGTCGCGGATGCAGGCCTCGAGGAAGTGGATCGTTTCAGGGCCCATGCCGCCGGCAAAGACGTTATCGACCCATTCGCCCGGCATGGTGGACATCGGAAACTGCTGGCCGTCCTTCTGCTGTGTTGAGCCAGTTGTCGCGCTGGGTGTCGTCGAGAAACAGCGAGCCGTCAGTGCCGGTGATCTCGATCCAGGTTGCGCAGTAGTTCGGATAGCTTGGCGGCAAGGTTCCAGCCGCCGCCGATCATCGACTAGCTACGCCATTGTCCATGGTGACGGTCGTGAACATCACGTCGTGCGAGCCGTTGATGGGCTCCATGTAGCCGTAGGCGCCCTGCGAATAGACGCGTATCGGCTTTGCCGGCTCCAGCAGCCAAAGACACGAAATCGAGATCGTGGGTCGACTCCATCACGACCGGCGACAGCCGCACGCGGCTGGCGATCTTCTTGCCGAGGCTGCGCGAGAGATGGCGGCTGACCAGCACCGACACGACCTTGCCGAGCGTGCCGTCGACGATCTTCTTCTTGGCGTAGGCGATTTTCGGATTGAAGCGCTGTGAATAGCCGATGGTGAATTTCAGATTGTTTCGTTTCGCGAGCTGGATGAGCTCGTCCGCTTCCCACAATTCAGAGCGCGATCGGTTTCTCCAGCATCACATTCTTGCCCGATTTCAGGCAGTCGCGGCAGATCGGATAGTGGTTCGATTCCGGCGTGGTCGAGATATAGACGACCGAGATGTTCGGGTTACGGATGATGTCGTTGTAGTCGAGCGTCGCGCGTGGCAGGTTTGTACAGTTTCTTCACTTCGGCCAGCCGATCAGGGCCGGATTTCGCAGAGATGCAGCTTGTCCACCAAGTGCAGTTCGAGAGAAGCGTATCGGCCGCGCGTGCCCTCGACCCACCCGACACCGATCACCGCGGCTTCAACCGTTTTCACCAGACTTCTTCCTTCTTCCATTTCTTGTGAGGCTTGCGGCCGGGTGGCCGTGCGGGCGGCAGACTAGCTTACGCGTGTAACGACAGGAAGAGCGCGGTTTTTCAGCGTGCGAAAGCACTTTGAGCGTCAGCGATGCCGAAAACCTGCGCTGCGAATTGCGGATAGACCTCCGACCAGTTGTGGCGCGATCACCTCGCGGAGAAGTTTGAGCGTTTCGGGCGAGGGCGACGGGGTTTCCGGAACGATGCGCCGGCATTTCGAAATTGAATCCCGTGTTCTCGACGACTTCCTCGACCGTGTGGCCGGGGTGCACGCTTGCGAGCGCGAAGCGCCCGTTGCAAAATCTGAACAGGCAACGGTTGGTCACCAGCGCGACAGGTCCGCCCGGGTCGATAGGCATTCGTCTGCGCTTGCGCCTGGTGCGCTGATGAAATCGACCTTGGGCACCAGCGTGCGGCGCGAATGCTCGGTACGGAAAAGTATCACTTTCGGAACCACATAATAGAGGTAGGCCGGAGCCGAACAGAGCCGGGAAAGCGCACGTTCAGGATGCGCGTAGTCCCCGGTGCTCACGAGGTTGACGTTACCTTGTCCGTCGATCTGCCCGCCGGACAGAAAGAATACGTCGATGCGGCCTTGGCCCGGCGCAGTCGAACAGTTCGCGCGCTCCGTCGGTGAAGAAATTGTGTTTTCGGCTTTGCAGCAATGACACGTAAGGCCGGCCGTTTGCCACGTTCGCGCGGCAAGCAGCGCCGCGGTCGCCGGAATCGGCGATGCGTTGCCGACGGCAACATGGCGTACGTCCCCGATCAGACGGGCGATGACGTCGGCCAGCAGTTCCTCATCGCGGAATGCGATATTCGCGTCACGAGCTCGTCCGGCGGCCGATCATGCCGCTTACCGTCTCTAGAGATACTGTTCGACCGCAAAACCTTCTGTCGTTCGCGGCCATCCGCGCGTACTCGCGCAAGATGGCTTGCATCCACGCCATAAAGTCGGGCAGCCCGAGCGGCCAGGCGCCGCGCTCGGCGACCGCCACGCGTCTCCACGTAAAAGCCGGGGAGCGTCCCGGCCGCGAGCGTCGGATCGTCGAGCAAGTTGCCGTCGTGGATTTTCTCCGACTGTTGCGATCGTTCTTGACGGCGGCGTGCGCCATGGTGGCTAGCTCGCGCTGGCGTCCAATCCAGACATTGCCGAAGCGGTCGGCCATCGGCGCGTGGATCAACGCGACGTCCGGTTTGATCGCCGGCAACAGGACGATTTGATCATCGTCGCCGAACGGGCTGTCGATCACTTTCCAGTCGTCGCGATATTTCAGGATATCCGAGCCAATAAGTCCGCGCAGCGGCATGAACGGCACGCCCTTTTCCGATGCCTGCAAGGCCGCGTGCAAGGCCGGGCAGGTCGCATCTTTCAGTCTTGATGGTTCGCCGATGTGACAGCGGCCGGTGAAAGCGCGGAGCGGGACCAAATTCGCCGAGGCTCACCGCGCTTGTCTCCAATGTTTCGACGCAGCCGGCGCCGATCAAGCAGGTCTGCCTGCAAGCTCGACGTCGGGAGAGCGACCAGATGCAGCTGTTTCACGCCGCGCCTGATGAGTGCGCGTGTCGCCGCCATTGGACACGCCGGAGACCTCGCGCGGTACAACCAGCATGCACCCGTCTGTCGATCGGCGCGATCGCATCGTCGATTGATTTCGCCAGTTGAAACATGGCGGGTCCGCACGGTTGCGTGGCATCAAAGCCGCCACCATTTTTCCCATTGTTTCACTTGCAACGTCCACTGGATTTTGCGACTTGGGTTGGATGCCATGACACTCTGCAAGACAAGCTGCGCGCCAAGCGATTTGTAATCACCGCGGAAGTGACTCCGCCGGTGTCCGCCGACCGTGCCGAATTCTTGGCAAAGGCGCTGCCACTGAAGGGCCTTGCCGATGCGGTCAACGTCACCGACGGCGCCGGTGCGCGGCCTCATCTCGGCGCCGTCACGCGCAGCCGCGATGCTTGTGGAGCAGGGTATCGAACCGATCCTGCAGCTCACCTGCCGCGACCGCAACCGCATCGCGCTGCAGAGCGATCTGCTCGGCGCCGCTGCATCGGGCATCCGCAACCTGCTGATGCTGCGCGGCGACGACCCGAGCACCGGCGATCAGCCGGATGCCAAGCCGGTATTCGATCTCGATCCGCGCGCGACTTCTCGACACGGCGCGACGCCTTCGCGACTCAGGCGAACTGCCGACGGGTCGCAAGATCGGCGGCCGCGCCGATTTTTTCTCGGCAGTGCAGACAACCCGATCGATCCGCCGCCCGGATGGCAGCCGACCAGCCTGCAGGCCAAGGTCGACGCCGGCGCGCAATTTGCGCAGACCGCAATTCTGCATGGATGCTGGCGTGGTGCGCCGCTACATGGCGCGGCTTGCCGAGTGCGGAATTGCCGAACGATTGTCGGTCATCATCGGCGTCGTGCCGCTGCGTTCGGCCAGAGTCGGCGCGCTGGATCAAGGAGAAGCTGTTCGGCGCCGTGATTCCGGACGCCCTCATCGATCGCATGGAGCGCGCCAGCGATCCGGCGGCGGAAGGCCGCCGCATCTGCGTCGATATCGTGCAGGAACTGGCGAAGCGTCCCATACGTCGCCGGCGTTCACATCATGGCGCCCGGAAACGATGCCGTGGTGCTCGAGGTCATCAAGGCGGCGCGCGCCAGCATCGTCCGGCTCGCGCCTGCCTGACGGTTCAGCTCAGCGCGGACTTCACTCGGTCTGGAGAAAACGGCACGCGCCGAGGATACGAACGCCGGTAGCGTCGAATATCGCGTTGGCAATAGCCGCTGCTACCGGCCTGATCGACGGCTCGCCGGCACCGGTAGGCGCGAGGTCCGGATGGTTGATCAGCACGACGTTGCACTTCGGCCGGCGTCTCCGTGATATCGAGGATCGGATAAGTCAGCCAGTCGACGCTGCGTCACCGATTTGCGGTCAAAGGCGACTTCCTCCCAGAGCGTTCGGCTCACGCCCTGCACGATGTTGCCTTCGATGCATTTCACCAGTCCGTCCGGATTGATGATCTGCCGCGCAATCGTGCGCCACCGTGAACTTGCGTGCCCAGATCTTGCCGCTCGAGCGGTCGATATCGACTTCCAGCAACAATGGCGACGCGGGTGCCGTTCCGCTGAGAATAGGCGATACCGCGACCCGATACCTTGTTGCCGCTTTGGTCGCGGCGCGGCGAAGGCGCGTGTCTCCCATTCTCGCTTTCTCAGCGGCCGCTTTGATCACGGCGATATCGCGGGGCTCCTTGATGTAGCGCAACCGGAACTCGATCGGATCTGCATTCACCGCCGCCGCGACCTCGTCGATGAAGGATCTCGCTTGCGAAGTGGATCTGCGGGCCGACGGGATCGCGCAAATGCGCGATGCGCAGCGGCGAGGGATCGGTCGAGCAGGGGCGGGATGCGTCTCCCCATGCCATACGCTTGTTGTCGAATGCATAGGATTCGGCGGGTACGCCGAAGCCATCGCCCGACTTCAGCGCTACGCCGAGGGTTTGTCCGGCACAGAGTGTCGTGAGGCTTGCCGCCATTGGTGTTCACATCGAGCCGCGAGAAGCCCTTGCTGGTGAACTCGTAGGCGATGACCCTTCCGCTCGCATCGAGTGCGGCCCGCGCCCTGTGGATCGATGCTGGACCTTTCGGATCCCATCCGGTCCCCTGTTCGCGCATGTATTGCAGGCGCACCGGTTTGCCGACCGCCTTCGCGAGTACGGCCGCGTCCAAGGCGCAATCGTCCGCATCATTGCGGCCATAGGAACCCGGCCCGGTCGTGTAATAACTCCGCACTTTGTCGACCGGCAGATCGAGCGTGAGTGCCAGACCTTCCTGAACAAAGTGGGATTTCTGCGTGCCGCTCCAGCATGTCACCTCGCCGTCCTTGATCTCGAACGAGCGCGCACGCCGGGCCCATGCTGGCGTGCGACTGGAATGGCCATTCGTATTCGGCCTCGATGATCCTTCGCGGCGTTCTTGAACACGTCGTCGACATTCCCGTTTTCCCTTGTCGACGCTACGCTTGCGCACGCTTGCTTTGCGAATGTGATCATAAAGCCAAGCCTGCTCGGGGAAGGGCGGGTCAACCTGCGACCACTCGACCTTGAGCTTCTGTGCAGCCTGTATTGCGTCCCATTCCTTGTCGGCGACGACTCCGAGGAAACCTTTGTCCCACACGACTTTTGCGCCGAGGAATCTCCTTGATCGAGCTTTCATCGACTTTCACCGGCACAGCGCCGGCGACGTCCGGGCGGATCATGCGCCCGTGCACCATGCCGGAGCACTTTCACGTCGGTCACAAAGTCCTCTTGCGCGAAAACCTTTGGTGCAACGTCTTCGCGCTTGATCGGCTGACCGACGATCTTGTGTTCGCTCGGATTTTTGGTTGCGCCTTGCCGGGCGCATAGAGCGTGTTGCCGAACTGCTTGTTCCAGTCGAGTTGAACGTTGAAGTACTTGCCGCCGATCATCTGTTCGTAGGAAATCTGCTTCGTCGCATCGGCACGCGAACTAACGACACCGCCATTGACCACGAGCTGTTCAACCGGCGTTGAAAGGAGCCCGGCAGCCATTTCCACCAGGACGCGACGGGCTTCCGCCGCCGCCATCCGCATTTGCTTGCCGCCGTACTGAATTCCGGTCGAACCGGAAGCACCGCCCTGATTCACCGAGTTGGCGGTGTCGCCCATCGAAGCACTTTGACTCGCTTGAACGGAACATCCAGTTCTTCCGCGACGATTTGTGCGATCGCGACCTGCAGGCCATGGCCCATATCCATTTTGCCGAAAAAGGCTGCAACGCTGCCGTCCGCGTTGACTGCGATGTACGATGAAAGCTGATCCGGCGTCAGTGGTGGTTTCGCGCCTTCTGCATGTGCGGCCTGGAGCGACAGGACTATGTCGAGCGACACGGGAGCCCCTATGGACACGACGAGGGCGCCCCCACCAAGCAACACCGAGCGACGGGTAAACGCTGAGTTCCGTTCGAATTTTGTCATGGCACCCTCCCTCAACCCATCATCTCAGCGGCACGCTTGACCGCCTTCAGGATGCTGATGTGAGTGCCGCAGCGGCACTAAGGCCCGAGAGGGCATCCTTGATCTCGGCTTCCGATGGCTTCTTCTTGTCGCGGAGGAATGCCGCGGCCGTCATGAGCCAGCCGTTTATGCAATATCCACATTTGCGGCACCTGCTCTTCGATATACGCGGTTTGCAGCGGATGTGGTTTTTCAGGGTGCCGAGACCGGCAGAGTCGTGATTTTGCGTCCCCCACCGCCGACATCGCTGTGATACAGGAGCGGGCCGGTTGTCCATCCAGGTGAACGGTACAAGCACCGCATTGCGCGAGCCCGCAGCCGAAATGAGGATTGTTAAGCCCGAGCTCGTCGCGCAGTGCGTAAAGCAACGGCATGTCAGGGTCGGCATTTATGGTGTGGGATTTGCCGTTGACGGTAAGGGTGAAGCGTTGGCTCATGGCGTTCAGCTCCCAGAACAGGATTGCGGGCTCGGTTGCTTACGGCCGACCGTGCCACTTGCAGACGCGTCTGTGCCGACGCTTGCGGGTGAAAGCCTAGTCTCACAGAGTAAACCTGGAAACGCTGCCGATATAAATTTCGTTGTTAACATCATCGGAACAGAGGTCCGGTCAGAGGCCTCAAGGAACCTGAGTTCGGAGGAACTTCGCGATGCGCAACCTCACCGGGAAGATTGCTGTTGGACCCTTGGTGGTCGCCGCGATCGTGGCTTTTCAACTCATGCGGACGCGCAAGAAAGCTTTGGAAGCATGGCCTGATCAACGCGCAAGTCCGACGCCGGTATTTTCCTCATGGTATCGACGCGCGATTTTGCAAAGAAGCAGGGTCTAAAGATCGAGATTTCGCAGTTCAAGGACGATCAGCTTGCCCTCAAGGCGCTGATCGCCGGCGAACTCGACAGCTTCGAAGGCGGGCCGCAGGGCGTCTTCGCGGCCGACGCCAAGGGCGGCGACGTCAAACTGCTTGGGTGCCACTGGGTTGTGGTGCCGCACGGGATCTATCGCCAACGACAAAGTGACGAAGGTTGAGGATCTCAAGGGCAAGCAGATTGCGGTATCGGCGCCGAATTCCATGCCCGACATGCTGGCGCGGTCCGCGCTGGCAAAATTCGGCGTTGCCGATACCGAGGTGAAACTTGCCGCCATCGGCGGCGACAATGATCGTTACCAGGCGCTTGATCGGCGGTGTTGTCGATGCTGCGGTTGTGTCGAACGAATATCAGCCGGTCGCACCGAAGAATATCCATCTTGCTGGTCGCCGGTCGTGACGCCGTGCCGAATTTTCTGCGCGTATGTATGGTATCGACCGCAAAGAAACTGGCTGAGCGCGGCGACGACGCCGTGAAATTTCTTGCTGCCGAGATGGGCGCGCTGCGGTTTCGCGCTGGCGCACAGGGATGAAACCATCGCCCTGACCCGCGAGATCACCCACGCCAAACCCGACGATCCGCGCCCGGCCTTTGTGTATGATGATGCCGTCCAGCACAATGCCGTCGATCCGACGCTGCCGCTTCCGGCGGACAAGATCCAGTGGATCCAGGAGCAGATGGTGAAGGCAGGCCAGCTTGAAGGCGCCGCTAGATCTGAAGGCCGTGACCGCGCCAGAGTATCGCGAAAGGGCACTTCAGGTCGGTCGGCCACTGACTGAATCACATTTTGGAGATATGAATGGGTGAGGTGACTTTCCTCGACGTGTCCAAGCGCTTTACGTTGCGCGTGGACGGCGAGGTTCATCATGTGCAGGCGCTCGACCGGGTCAGCTTCACGGTCAAGGACGGCGAGATCGTTGCGCTGATCGGTCCCGTCCGGCTGCGGCAAGACCACGGCCCTGCGCGTCGCTATGGGGCTCGATCCGTCGAGCGGCGGTCGGGTCACCGTGGATGGGCGCGAAGTCGACCGGCTGCGGTCATGATCGTGGCATGGTGTTCCAGCACGCAGAACTGCTGCCCTGGCTCTCGGCCTTGCAGAACGTGATGTTCGGGCTGGAGATGAAAGGTATCGCGCGGCGCGCCGTTGCGCGAGACGGCCGAGAGAGTATCTTCATCTTGTCGGCCTCAAGGACTCGCAGAGCCGGCGCCCGCACCAGCTTTCCGGCGGCATGAAACAGCGGCGTCGGCATCGCCCGCGCGCTTGCCATCGATCCCAAGGTTCTGCTGATGGACGAGCCGTTCGGCGCGCTCGACGCCCAGACCCGCGAGGTCGTTGCAGGGCTGAGCTGCTCGACATCCACGCGCCGCACCGGGAAAACCATACTTATTCGTCACGCACGATCTCGACGAGGCGGTGCTCATCGCCGACCGGATCATCGTCGTGATGAAGCGACGGCCGCGTGCAGGAAATCATGAACGTGCCGCTCAAGCGCCCGCGCCCGGATCTCGGCATCGTGCGTGGAACGCCGGAGTTTGCCGAGACCCGCTACAAAGTCTGGCGGGCGCTGCACGATGGCGCGGTGGTGCACTGATGGTCGATGTCGCCGACAGCAGTGAAAGCCGCGGCGCCACCGAAGTGACCGAACAGCCGAGCGGCAGTCCGTTGCCGCGCTGGATGATCACGCTCGCATCGGTCACCATTCGTCCTGATCGCTCTGGGAAATATTCGGCCGCCGCATCAATCCGGTGTTCGGCTCCTATCCGTCCGCGATAGCCGTGGCATTCTGGGACCTGGCGGTCACCGGGCAGCTGTGGTCGGCGCTCTATGAATCCCTGCGGCCGTTCGTGATCGGCTATGCACTTGCCATATCTGATCGGCGTGCCGCTCTCGGTCTGTTGATCGGCGGGTTCCGCGCCGCGGAAGCAGCGCTCGGCATCTATGTCACAGCCGGCTACGCGATGCCGCTGGTCGCGCTGGTGCCGCTGTTGATCCTGTGGCTCGGCCTCGGCTTTGCGGTCAAGGTCGCGGTCGTATTCCTGATGGCGCTTGTTTCCCGATCTGCATCAACACCTGGCTTGGTGTGGTTGCCGTGCCGAAAGACACTGATCGAGGTGGGCAAATCCTTCGTCGCACCGAATATCGTCATTCTTCGCCGGATCATCCTGCCAGCGACGCTGCCTTACATCATGGCCGGGATACGCCTGGCGGTTGGTCGCGCAGTTGTCTGCAATGGTGATTGCGGAGTTCTTCACGACCATCTCCGGTCTGGGCGCGGTGATCATCAATTCGGCCGAACAATTTTGACACCGCCACCATGTTCGTTCCGATCATCATTCTGATGGTGATGGCGATCGGACTGAACTGGCTGATCGGGTTCGTCGAGCGCAAGGTTGCGCCCTGGCAGGCGGAAATTGCCGGCCGCGATCAGCGAGTAGCGATCTCTAGACCAGGCTCGTGATGCGCCTGCAATAAGTGCGCGCACCTGCTGTTCTGAAATATTGCGCGTGATGAAGACGACGCGGCTCTGTCGGTTGCTCGTCAGGCCATGCCTCTGCAGTTCGACCGGCGGATGCGCGAGGTGTTGCACGAACTGCACCAGCACCGGTCCATTGCAGTCCTTCGACGTCGAGGAAGCCCTTGACGCGCAGCAGGTCCGGCCCACGCAGCTGCATCAGCGCATCCATGGACCGTGCAAAACAGGCCAGGGCAGCGGCGTATTCTTCGGTCAGGACGAAACTGCCGATACCGTCGCTAGTGGGCGGTCTCCGCCACGAATGCGTTGCGCTGGTCGGCGGCCGGTTCCGATGAGACAGGCTGCGGATCGATTTCGCCGTTGACCGCCTCCAGGATCTCCGCGCTCGGGATTGAGGCGCGCGCAGTCGAGCGGTCAGCGTGGTCTAGCGCACTGTCGCCGGCAATATCGGTCTTCGTGATGATGAGGCGGTCGGCGAGTATCGCCTGCTTGCGCGCCTCGGCCGACCATTCAAGCGTGTCACCGCCGGTGACGGCGTCGATGACCGTCACGACAGCTTCGACGTGAAACGCGCCGCCGAGCGCGCGATCGGTCGCGAATGTCTGCAGGATCGGGCTGGGATCGGCCAGTCCACTGGTCTCGATGGCGACCCGCGCGGAAGTCGGCGATTCGCCGCGCTCGCGCTCGACGACCATGCGGCGTAGCGCCTGCTGCAAATCGGTGCGTGTGATGCAGCACAGGCAGCCGTTGCCGAGCAGCACGGTCTCGTCAGCGCTCGATCGCACCAGGGCGTCGTCGATGCCGGTCGCGCCGAACTCATTGACGACGACCGCAGTGCCGTTGCCCTCCGGCGTTGTCGAGGAAGCGCTTGAGAAGCGTGGTCTTCCCGGCGCCCAGAAAGCCGGTGATTATAGTGACCGGGACGCGCGCGCCGCGTTCGCGCTTGAGCCTGCGGCCGAAACGCCCGGCGGCGGATGAGGGGAAGAGCCTCGTTCAGAAATCCATCTCCAGTATGTACAGCCCGCCCGTATGGCGGTCGACCGGTGTAAACGATGCCGCGTTCGTCCACGAACACGTCGTTGAGCTGAACCGCACCTGCCGGCGTGCCTTTCGGCGGTGGCGGCGACAAAGGCTGCCGACCTCTTTCGGCTGATACGGATTGGAAATGTCGTAGGCGCGCAAGCCGCCGTTGAAGAATGTGCCGATCACGATCTGGTCCGATTGCCAGGCGGTCGGCACCGGCGGGTTCTCGTGAATGTTGTGCGCGCCGAAACGGCCGCCGCGGTTGGCATAGGCGTCGACCGGTGGCAGCGGGCAGGTGGCGATCGGAGACGAGGTTTTCTCGTCGCGCGCATCGAAGATCCAGACCAGCTTCGGCCAGTCCTCTGCGTTGTTCTCGGTCGACTCGTCGGTGACGATCATGCAGGCCGCGGTCGAACAGCGGCACCGCCGTATGCATGAAGCCGGTATAGGGCGGCGAATTGGTCCAGTGCGAGATCGGCTTCGGCTTCGACTTGTCGGCAATGTCCATCACGAACATGCCGCCGTCGATATAGCAGAGGTAGAGCCGGTCCGGCGCGCTGCTTGTAGACGTTGGTGTTGTGCGCGCGGTAGCCCTTGTCGAGCTTGGTGTCGCGGCAGCGGCGTTTCGCCCTTCTTGCGTGCCCGGCATCCACCAGCGGCCCACCTCGACCGGCTTCGACGGATTGCGCACGTCGATGCAGCGGTAGAACTGGTCGTCGAGCGGATGGCTCGGCATGAAGTCGGGCGCGCCGGACGCCATGTGCACGTATTCGCCGTCGCAGAACCACAGCTGATGCACGCCGCGCGAGTTCGCGCCCGAGCAGTCGAGGAACGAGATCGAGCGCGGCTTCTCCGGCACCGAAGACGTCGAACAGCTCAAGCCCGGCCGGCTGCTGGTTCACTCTTCTGGGTCTGGTAGGCGACCGCCATGATGTCGCCGGACAGTCTCCAGCGAGTTCGAGCGCATGTACGGCTTCGGCAGGTCGGTCTGCACCACCACTTTCGGCTTGCGCGGATCGGAGACGTCGACGCGCGGTGAAATTCTTCGGCGCGCTTTCGTGCGCGAGCCAGATGATGCGTCGGCCGTCCTGTGCGATCTGCACCGACATGCCTTCGCCCATGCCGCCGAAGCCGCCGAGATCGTTTTGCGCGAGCAGCTTTGAAATTCCAGGTGGTCGGCTCCGCGCTTTTGTTGAGCGGGCTGTGTGGCGGTGGACATTCACGTCTCCGTGGCTTGGTTATGCGGAAAGCGCCGGCGCGATCGCGCCGGCCGTGGTTACTGCAACATGCGCACTAGTCCGTCATCAGGCTATCAGGCGCTTGCCTGCTTGAGGAATTCGGTGCGCAGCGCCTTGCTCCAGTCAGGCACGGCCTTGATCTTGTTTTCCTTCAAGCAGAATTTCGGATTGCTCTTGCATGTAGGGCACGAGGTCGGACGGCCAGCCCGGCTCGACTTCAACCCGCGCCAGCGCCTTGGCAAAGGTGTCTTTCGATACCTTGAATCCCTTTGACTCGAAGAACGAATAAATCGTGTCGGCGACCTTGTTCGGCTTCTGATTTGAAAGTCCTTGGCGACTTCGAGCCAAGCCTTCAGATAGGCGACCACGGTTTCCGGGCTCTTTGCACGAATTCCGGTGTCGCAGCCATGAACACCGGCAACTTGTCGAACTGGCTAGTATTCGGAAATCGGTGACCGCCAAGCCCGTCCGCCTCCGCGATTGCGTTGTAGGGCTCGACATTGACCATCGCGTCGACGGTCTTCGCCGCCAATGCCGCCACCATGTCATCGACGTTCATGCGAACTTCCTGGTAGTCGCCTTTCTTGAGGCCGGCTTTCGGCGCGATCTGGTCGACGAAGATATTGCCGGTGGACGAGCCCGGTCTGATTGGCGACCTTGAGGCCCTTCAACTGCTCGATCTTTGGTGATGTTGAGATCCTTGCGCGCCATCACGCGCGCGGTCTTGCCGACATATTCGATCATGGCGATGGCGAGCAGGCCGCCTTTGTCGTGACCGATCGCGAAGGAAGGGCCAGCGTAGGTGCCCATGTCGACCTGACGCGCCACCATCTGCTGCATTGTGAGGTTGCCGGACGGGACGGCGAATTCTTCGAACTTTGACGCCGTGCTTTTCCAGCAGGCCGGAGCGCAGCAGATAGTAAGTCGGCATGCCCCACATATTGGTCTGATAGCCTTGCCGCACCGTTTCCAGGGCCGCAGCCGGCCTTACGCCAAGGCTCGCCGCGAGCGCGCCGGCGCCAGTCGCTGCGAGATAGTGACGGCGTGTTATTCCGCCTTTCTGAGACATGATGTGTCCTCCCTTATGCATTTGTCTTGCCTTTGGCTTTCGTGGGCTCGCTCGCGACCGCCTCGTGACCAAGGTGGCGCAGCAGCTCCTTTCTGAAAATCGAGAAATTCCACGCTGAGCGGATCGCGCGGCCGCGGCAGTGGGATCCGGATTTCGGCTTTCACCGTACCGGGATGCGGCGTCATCACGATGACCCGGTCGGCGAGATAGACCGCTTCCGCAACGTTGTGCGTCACGTATATCACTGTCTTGCGCGTTTCCCGCCAGACGTCGGCGAGCAGGCGCTGCATGTCGTCGCGGGTCAGCGCGTCGAGCGCCGCAAACGGCTCGTCCATCAACAGCACCGAGCGGATTGTAGCGCCAGCGCCCGCGCGATGGCGACCCGCTGCTGCATGCCGCCGGAGAGATGATGCGGGTACGATGCCGGTGAATTTCTCGAGCTTCACCAGACGTCAATTGCTCGTGCGCGATCTTCTCCCGTTCGTCCTTTGGCACGCCTTTCATTTCGAGGCCGAATGCGACATTGCCGAGCGCCGTGCGCCAGGGAAATAGCTGCGCGAAGTCCTGAAATACGACGCCGCGGTCCATGCCATGACCGTCGACCTTCTTGCCGCCGATGCGGATCTCGCCTGCCGCTGGCGAAAGAAATCCTGCGACGATGTTGAGCAGCGTGGATCTTCCCGCAGCCGGAAGGGCCGACGATGCATACGAACTCGGACGCGCTGATGTTCAAGCGTCACGTCTCTTGACGCCGGGCACTTTGCCGCCGGGCGTGTCGTAGATCAGCGAGACGTCGCGAATTTCGATGGGGACCATACCTGCTGCCTTATCGCGCTAGCCTTTCGCCGCGCGTACCATGCCCCACCGCATCACAGTTGCGCGTTCAATCGAGCCAAAAACGAAGCGCTCGAAAGCAAAGCCGATTATGCCGATCACGATCAGCGACGCCAGCATTGATGTCGGTGTTGAGGAACTCCTTGGCGTCGAAAATGACCCAACCCAGACCCCAATCGGAGGCGGCGATCATCTCGGCGCCAACGACGGCGATCCATGCGCGCAAGAACGCCTGCCGCATACCGGTAATAATGAAGGGCGAGGCGCCCGGGATGATGACCTTCCAGAACAGCCTGTGCTCGTCGGCGCCCATGGCGCCGGCCGCGCGCAGCCATATCCGGATTGACCGAACGCACGCCTGACCAGGTGTTGAAGATCATCGGAAAGGTTGCGGCATAGAAACACGATAAGAATCGTGGTCAGGTTGCCAATGCCGAACCAGAGCATGAACAGCGGCACCAGTGCGAAGGAGGGGATCGGCATCAACGCGCTCACGAGCGGCAGAAAGAAATTCTCCACGTGCTGGAACCGCGCCATCAGGATCCCGAGCGGAAGGCCGACCACGACCGAAAGCGCGAAGCCGAACATGACGCGATAAAGCGTGAAGGCGGCGTGTTCGATCATGCTGCCGTCGGCAAGGCTGGCGAACAGGGTGCGTCCGATCGCTGGCAGCGTCGGCAAGCAACGCCGGCGCGAAATAACCGCTGCGCGCCAGTAGCTTCATAGGCCGCCGCCGCGACAGCAGCGACAGTGTACCGCGCACGAAGCGAGCGTCGATGTTGTCCCGAGTCCGTCATGACGAGATCATGCCCCCAGCGCACGACGGTGTAGTTCTCGATTTTCTGGAAGACGAGTTTTTCCAGCGCGAGTCCGATCAGGGCGATCACCACGATTCCGGCCATCATCGTGTCGGTGTTGAGAAACTTCGCGCGCGCCGAAAATCAGCCAGCCGAGGCCCCACGGCACGGCTGCGAGCATCTCGACCGGCCACAAGGATGCGCCAGGCCTGCGCCAGGCCCGAGCCGCAAACCTGTGAGAATGTAGGGCAGCGCGCCGGGTAGGATGACATGCCTGAACAGGCGCTGGTCATCGGCACCCATGGCCTGCGCCGAGCGCACCCAGATTTCCTTGACCGCTTTTACGCCGGTCCAGCTGTTGAAGATGATTGGAAATGCCGAAACAAAGCCGACCAGCAGGACGGACGAAAGATTGCCGAGGCCGAACCAGAGCAGGAACAGCGGCGCATAGGCGAGGCCGGGGATCGGGGCGCCGATCGATACGAGAGGTAAGAAAGATATCCTCGGCGCGGCGCGAGCGGCCCATCAACACGCCGATGGTAACGCCGACGATGGCCGCCAGGGCAAACCCGATGAGCAGGCGGATCACAGTTTCGATGGCGTGATGAGGCAGGATGCCTGTAATCGTGAGATTCACGAAGGCCGTCGCCAATCCTCCGAGCGTCGGAAGAAGCCGCCGCGGAAAAATACCGGTCCAGGCGATGATCTCCCAGATTGCGCCGACGACCACGAAGGGAAAAATGTTGCGCCAGATCAACCGCAGGCGCTCGCTGCCGTGCGATCGATCGGGTGCCATGATCAGCAGCGATGGCAGTGACAGCGTCCCGCATACGGGTGTCCTCTCGGCCGTCCCAATGGGCCTTTTTTAGCCTTGCCGCCCTTGATCGACAGGATAGCGCTTTGAACGCGCTATCTACAAGCACGCGGGCTATCGCGCTTTGGTGATGCCGCCACTGGCGCAATCGGCAACAGAACGGCTAAAGGCGCCGCCACGCCGCGCTTGTAAGCTGCCACGATTTCAAACGGGAGAGTTTCGGGATGTCGAAGAATGCTCAGAAGATCGGCTGGATCGGAACCGGCCGCATGGGCTTGCCCATGGCGGAACGCCTGCTCAAGGCCGGCCACGACGTGACGCATCTGGAATCGGACTCGCGCGAAGGCCGAGCCACTCGCTGCCAAGGGCGGCAAGATCGTCGACAAGCTCTCTGACCTTGCGTCATGCGACGTCGTGTTTTCGATCGTGTCCGAGGGCAAGGATCTGGAACAGGTGCTACTTCGGCAAAGACGGCGTGCTTTCCGGCAACGGCAAGATACCGCGGCGTTTGCGTCGATTGCTCGACCATCTCGGTCGAGGAATCCGCCGACATCCGCAAGCAGCTGAAAGCGCGCGGCGCCGACTTCATGTTGCGGCGCCGGTGTCCGGCAACGCCAAGGTGATCAAGGCCGGCACGACTGTCGTCGGTCGTTTCAGGTCCGGAGGCGGCGTGCAAGATCGATCATTCCGCTGATGGAGGTGTTCGCGCCGCAGGGCGTGTCCTACGTCGGCGATGGCGAGCTCGCGCGTGTCTGCAAGATCGCGCACAACGTCATGCTCGGCGTTGTGATCGAGAACCTGATCGAGATCACGCTGCTGGTGAACAAGATGGGCGTGCCGCGCCACGCCTTCCTGGCTTTCCTCAACAACGGCGTGATGGGATCGATGTTCACCGCGCTACAAGTCGCCCGCGCTCGTCAATCTCGACTGGACCACGACATTCACGCCGGAATTGCTGCGCAAGGATCTCGACCTTGGCTTGGAACTCGGCCGCGAAATGGATGTGCCAATGCCCGTCACGGCGGCCACGCGCGAGGTTCTGCAGAGGTCATTTCGGCCACGCCACGCTTCAGCCAGATCCGCAAGCCTACCTCAACAAGGACTTCGCGGCGCTGATGGAGACAATGGCTCTTGCGGCCGGAATGAAGCTCACGCCCGAAAACAAGAACGTGCCGACGGGACTTGAGAACTGAGGCACTCGTGTGCGCGCTTTCCGCACACATGCTGCCAGAATGAAATAAGGAGCCCTGCGGGGCCCTGTGTGCATAAGGTGGAGGATTCACGCCGCCGTCTAAGCCTGAAAGGGAGGAAAACGGCGGCTGCGCACGGTCCACTCAAATCGCATGGCGCGCCTATCACAAGTAAAATGGGCATAAATTTCATGGAGGTTATGCATAATGGACATGTCACGCCTCCTCCATTCGAGTGGTAATTGCCGGAACAGGAGTTCTAAATGACATTCAGGCTTTACAACGCCCGCAATCGACTTGCAGTCAACGCGTCCGTTTCGTGCTGAATACAAAAGAGTCTGCCCTTCGATGAGGTCAAACTCAATCTGCTCGAAGGGGATCAGCTCAAACCAGAATACCTCAAGCTCAATCCAAATGGGGTTGTGCCCACGCTCGATCACGATGGTGCCATCATCATCGATTCAACGGTCATCACCGAATACCTCGACGAGATATCCCCTGACGGCAGCTTTACGCCGGAAGATCCGGTCATGCGTGCGCACATGCGCACGCTCATGCATTTCATAGACGAGATGCCGGCGCCTGCCGTGCGAGTGCCCACTTTCAACCTCGCTTTTTTGCCTAGCTTTCAGAAGATGAGCCGCGAGGATTTTGTGGCGATGGCCGAGAGCAAGCCATTGCGGCGCGAGTTCATGCTCACCATGGGGCAAACCGGATTTCCTAAAGCAGATATGGATGCGGCGCTTGCGCGTCTGCGCCGTACCTACGAGCGCATGGACGCCGAGAATAGAACACAGTGGAGGTCCGTGGCTCCTTGGTAAGGAGATTACTTTGGCCGATGTGGCTGTGATGCCATCGATGGTCCGCATACACGACCTGGGTATGCCCGACTGGCAGGATCTGCCGCGTGTCGCGACCTGGTTCGATAGTATTCGCGCGCACCCGGCCTTTAAGCCGACTTTCTATCACGGCTCGCTGCTGAGCGAGCGTTTCCCATTTGCGGGAAAAGGCATCAGTTTGATTGTGCGTCAGTTGACGGACCGGAGCGCGTAACCGCGCTCCGGCTTTTCGCTCAATACTTCGCTGAGATCGGCAGTTCTTCCGCGGGGAACAGTGAGATCAGGCGGCAGCCTTTTGTCCGTGACCACGACCTCTTCCTCGATGCGCGCAGCAGAGAAGCCATCTGTGGCGGGGCAATAAGTCTCGATTGCGAATACCATGCCTTCCTTGATCTCGGTCGGGTGGTCCATAGATACGACGCGCGAGATGATCGGCCGTTCGTGCAAGTTCAAGCCGAGACCATGGGCAAACTGCAAGCCGAACGCCGCCATTTCATCCGGGAAACCGAATTCGTTGGCCTTCGGAAAGACCTCGCAAATATGCGCGGTGCTTGCGCCGGGCTTGATGCGGGCGATCGCATTGTCCAGCCATTCGCGCGCTTTCTTGTAGGCGTCGTGCTGTGCCGGCGTCGCACGCACGACATTGAAGGTGCGGTAGTAGCAGGTGCGATAGCCCATGAACGACTGCAGGATGTCGAAGAACGCCTGATCGCCCGGGCGGATCATGCGGTCGGTGAAATTGTGCGGATGCGGATTGCAGCGCTCGCCGGAAATCGCATTGACCGCTTCGACGTCGTCGGAGCCGTGCGTGTAAAGGAACTTGTTGACCTCAGCGACGATGTCGTTTTCCCGTACGCCGGGCCGCAGCATTTCATTGACCACGTCATAGGCGCCATCGACCATTGCGGCGGCGCGATTGAGCAGCGCTATCTCGTCTGACGACTTGACCTCGCGCGCACTCAGCATGATCTGCTGGCCGTCCTTTATCTTGAGCCCGGCTTTTTCCAGCTCAAACATCATCGGCGGCTCGATGATGTCGACCCCGATCGGCATCTTGGCGACGCCGGCGGCTTTGATAATCGAAGCCATTTCCTCGGCGTGACGCTTCATGAGGCCGAAGGCCGGGTCGACAGTGCCACGCAGGCCGACGAGGCCGGCCTTGCAGTTCTCGGGCTTGAGCCACGGTGAATAGAGCTTGTGATGCATCGCGGCCGAGCCGAAGTCCCACAGGATCGGATCGCCACCGCGTGTCAGCAGCACCCAGCGCGAAAGCTTGTCGCGCGCCCATTCGCCGATCTTGGTCGAGGTGACGTAGCGGATGTTGTTGTCATCGAACAGCAACAGCGCACCGAGGTCGGACGCCTCGAGCGCCGCCTGTGCGCGCCCGAGGCGATACCGATGCATGCGGCGGTAATCCACGCGCTCCTCGAAATCCACGCCCATGGTGCCGAGCACCGGCAGGTGCCGGCCCCAGTTGTAACGGGGGTTGATGTCTTCGGCGGTGATTTTTACCGGATCGCGCGTTCTCTCGTCCATGGTCGTCTCCTTACGCGGTATTGATACCGGCTTTATCGCCGGATGGGTCAGGTCGGATTATAGGCCTTGTCGGGGGCGTTGTCGGCAGGAATGGGGCGACGTCAATGGGCTTCGACGTTGGCGTCCTTGATGACTCCGCCCCAAACTTCCGTTTCCTTTTTGATAAATGCCGCGGCGTCGGCCGGGGAGCCGCCGGCGGCGCGCAAATTGATCTTGGCGAAGTGATCCTGGGCTTCGGGGCTTTGGAGCACTTCGTTTACGGCCTTGTTGAGCTTGGCAATTACGGCGGCTGGTGTCTTTGGCGGGGCAGCTAGCGCGTTCCAGGTGCCGGATTCGAAACCTTTCACTCCGGCTTCGTCGAGCGTTGGTATGTCGAGCAGACTTGGGATGCGTTTGTCGGTTGCAACTGCAAGGATGCGGGCCTTGTCGGCCTGATGCAGTTTGATCGCCGAAGCAAGCTCCATGAAAATGAAATCGACATGGCTGGCGATGATGTCGTTCAGGGCCGGGGCAGTGCCTTTGTAAGGCACGTGTACCAGCTTTGTGCCGGTAACGCGTTCAAACAGAGCCGCGGTCAGATGCGATGTGGTGCCGATGCCTTGCGAGGCGTAGTTGACCTTCCCAGGGTTCGCTTTGACATAGGCGACGAACTCTTCAGCGGTCTTGGCGGGAAAATCGGGACGCACCAGGAGCACATTGGCGATCGAGGTCATGATCGTCACCGGCTCAAACTGGGTGGGATCGAAGTTCATTTTCTTGTAGAGAAGCGGATTGACCGTAAGCGGCGCCGGCTGCGCAGCCAGCAGCGTATATCCGTCGGGATCGGACGTGAACACGGCCTCTGCACCGATATTTCCGGCGGCGCCTGCGCGGTTCTCTACGATGACGGGCTGGCCGAGTTTCTGGTGCAGGCCTTCAGCCACGATCCGCGTCACGGTATCGACGCCACCCCGGCAGGTACGCAGACGATGATCTTGATCGGCTTGTTGGGAAAAGTGTCGCGGCGGGATCCTGGGCGAGCGCAGTCGACGCCAGGAACATGATCGCCCAAAATCGAAACCAGCAGTCCGCGCACTCCGTTGCTCCTTCGCGTCGGTGGCTTATGCAACGCGCGCCAGCTTTGCGCCGGCAGTTTCAGATTGAACAGCTGTATGGCATTGCCGCCAAGAATACTACGCTTTGCCTGTTCGTTCAGGAATGGAAGATCGTAGATTGTCGAGGGCAGATCGAAATCCCAGTGCGGATAATCCGATGAATAGAGCAGCTGTGTTTCCGCCGTTGATCATGCGGAATGTCTGCTCCAGCGCAGCCATGTCGGTCATTTCCATCGGCTGCGAGGAAAAGTACATCTCGCGCATATATTCGCTCGGCTTTTCTTTAGCGCGGGCGCTTCCGATGAGCGCATCATGTATTCATTATCGAAGCGCTGCATCATGAATGGTACCCAGGCCAGACCGCTTTCGACCCACAGCACCTTGAGTTTTGGAAAGCGCTCCGGCAATCCATTGGTGATCCAATTGGCAAGATGCACCATGTTATAGAACACGAAGCCAAGAGCGTGGACCGAGATGAAGCGATTCATCATACCGACGGTCTGATCGTTCCAATTGTAGCCGGCATGAAATGCGAGCGGCAGGTTCATCTCCTCCATGAGAGCGTAAGTCTTCATGTACGAATTGTGATGCACCGGACGATAGCGCGCCGACGTCACCATGAATCCAACCACACCATTGCACTGGCCGAATTCCTGCACCGTTCTGAACGCGGCCTCCGCGTCGTTAAAGGGTAGATAGAGCATCGAGCGGATGCGCGGTTCATGCGCGAGCACGCGTTCGGTAAGCCAGCGGTTATAGGCGCGTGCAAGGGCGACTTCGACTTCGACCTGCGGATGCAATCCCAGCTGGAGCATCGGAGTGGGAAACATCACCGCCACGTCGATGCCCATGGCATCCATCCACCGTCGGGTTAGCGCAATGTCGCGCTGTACGCCGGCCTCGGTCTCCTCCAGCCCGCGTACGGCGTAGCGCATGACACGGCCGCCCATGTCCTGGTAACCAACGCCGGCCGGCAGCATGCCGACACTCTTGGCACTGGCTTGCCGTGCGCTGCGCGCGAGCTGTTGCAATACCGGATCATCCATGTAGTCGAGGATTTCACCGATCGACTCGCTTTCGTAATGGTGCGAGTCAACATCGACGATCGGAAAGTTTTGCTAACCGCGCTCAACCGCCTGTTGGCTTGCGTGCGCGAGCAATTTCGATGTGTCGAATTCCTCGACCTCCATGCGGCGGAAATCGCTGAGCGGAAGATCCATTTGCCTATCCGTTCCCCGGTCGCCCTGACCAGGCCTGCCACATGCCGAGCTCGAAAGCTGCAGGTTCACGGCCTTGAGCATCGCAGTCACTGTGACCATCACGTCGGTGGCGGTGACAGCGTCGGCGGGGAACGCGGGCAGGGCGCCATCTCGCTCGGTTACGCGCTCGGCATATAGGCGAATGGCTCTTGCCAGATTGTTCTGGATGTCGGTGTCGCTCAGACCTTCGTTCGCCAGCGCGCCTATTTCAGCTTGCGACGACATAGATGTCCTCCCGCGCCGTACCACTTCAAAGCTTTTCAGTTTCGAGCTGGCGGTCGGCGGCGCATTCGCCGGTCTTGAGATCGTATTCATAACCGTGCCACGGACAGACGAAGTGAATTTCATCGTTGGAAAACCGCTGTCCGACCCAGCCGCGATCGGGGCCGATGACATCTTCGACCTTGTGCATGATGATTGCCCTCGCAGGCCGGCCCGCCCTGGTGCACGCACAAATTCTCGTAGGCGTAAAACTTGCCCCGCCAGTGAAACACACCGATTTCGCGTCCTTCGTGGGCCACAATGCGGCGTTCCCCGTCGGGAAATTCCGAGATATTGGCAACAAACAGTTCCGTCATTCGGCCCCTGCTTCTTGGACGGCGAAAAGTATGGCACCGAACAGCACTGCGCGGCAACGAACCGGCCTTCGCGAAAATCAGAACCACGATTGCCGTGATCCGCATTGTCTAAGCGCGCGCTATCCAGCAAGGTTCGGCGCAATCGAAAGGATGCCGGATGGATGCTGCTCCAGTCCTCGCCGCTATCGCGGGCGCATTCCTCTTGGCCGGCTTCGTCAAAGGTGTCATCGGGCTCGGCCTGCCCACCGTATCCATCGGTCTGCTGGGGCTTTTGATGACGCCCGCCCAGGCTGCCGCAATCCTGGTGGTGCCATCGCTTGTTACCAATGTGTGGCAGGCGGCGGTCGGCGGTGGTCTTCTTGCGCTGGCGCGACGACTGTGGCCGTTGCTCACTGGAATCTGTATCAGGACCGTCATAGGCGTCGCGCTTCTGCCGCGCGATGGCAATAGCCGCGCGAACCATGTGGCTCGGGTTGGCGCTGGTGGTCTATGCAGCGCTTGGTCTTGGTCAAAGTGCAATTCGCCGTGCCGCGCCACGCGGAAACCTGGCTCGGATTGCTGATGGGGGTCGCGACGGGCGATAACGGTAGCCACCGGCATCTTCGTCATGCCGGAACGCCTTACATCCAGTCGTTGGAATTCGACCGCGACCGGCTGGTACAGGCGCTCGGTCTCTCATTCACGGTTTCCACAATCACGCTTGCGGCAGCGCTCGCTTACACCGGACACGTGCAAACATCGCTGGCGTGGCCGTCAATTGTGGCGCTTGCCGCGGCGCTGGTCGGCATGGGCCTGGGACAACTCACGCGCGGCCAGATCAAGGCCGAAACGTTCAGGCTATGCTTCTTTGTCGGGCTAATGCTGCTTGGCATCCATCTGGCGCTGCGCGGGCTCCTGTGATCGATTAAGCGTCGTCATTGTTGGCCAACAGGATCCACGCGATGAAGATCGTCGATCTCTCCCATGTCATGAATGTGCACACGCCCGGCTGGGTCGGTTATGCCGGCAACAAGATGTACTACGCGCAAAATCTCCAGACGCAGATGATCGTGGCACAGCGCATCGACACGGCGCTGCACGTCGGCACACATTTCGACGGTGCCATGCATGCAACCGATAACCGCAAAGGCGATATGGCCTCACTGCCTCTCGACTATCTGGTCAATCGCGGCGTGGTCGTCGACATCTCAAAGCACATGCACGACTGGGCGGTGATTACGCCGCATATGATCGAGAGCGCAGGTGCCGACATTCGCGAAGGCGACATCCTCATTCTGCACACGGGATGGCACAGGCATTACGAGGGTCGGCCGCAACAGGATCTGGTCAAGTACTTCTGCTATCACCCCGGCCCCAATCTGGACACTCTGCACTGGATGCTGAAAAGAAAATCAGGTGGTGGGGCATGGATACGGGCTCGTGCGATCACGCCATGAACACGTCGATCCGGCGCATGCGACCCGATCTCGCCGATGAGTTCACGAAAAAACACGGCAAGACGCCGTCGGAATACTTCGGCACGTTCGAGTACACCCACAAGAAGTCGGGCCGCAGAGTGCAGCAGGATATGTTCCCGTTTCATAGCTGGGCCTTCCAGGAAGGTTTGCTGCACGCCGAAAACCTCGGCGGCGACATCGAAATGATGCTCGGCAAGCGTTGCGTGATCGGCGCATTTCCTGGCGCTATGAAGGACTTGAAGGCTGCCCCTGCCGCATCGTCTGTTTCCTCGATACCGACATGTCCGGTCGAAGCCGTCGGTGACGCAGCCAAGGCCGTTTTCTAGCTCGGCGTCTCGCCGCTGTTCCGGCTTCCATCAAATGTCAATCTAATGCCCAACATGCGGCAGGAACCGTTGTTGATGCGCGCTCATTAGGTTTTGGGGCGATGATCCGAGAGGAGATGAACAATGAAACTCGGGATTCTCGCGGCTGCTGCAGCGCTCTCTGTCGTCGGCGTGACCAGTGCGTCCGCACAGGTTTACATCGCGGATCCCTACGTCGCTGACCTCTATGCCTACGTTGCGCCGCCTGTATACGCGGCACCTCCGCCGGTCTATGCGGCACCCGCTGCACGAGTCGTGACAGCGCCTGGGCCTGTCATCCTGGGCGAGCCGGTTTACGTGGCTCCGCCTCCGATCGGCGGTTATGCTCCGCCGAAATACAGCTACACGATCAACAGTCCTCGCTATGGTGTGATCTACTCGGGCTACTAGCCCGTCTTGCCACTCCGCCGCGCCCCGTCGACGCTACGACGCGTTGGCGAGGCGCGGATCGGCGCGGTTGTTCTGCAACGTCGACTGAATTGCTTCGCGCAGCAATGGATAGCTGCTCTTGTCCCACCGATTGACGTGAATATCGGCGAGTAATTTCGCGGATTTTCCGAAGACCACAATGCGGTCGCCGACGCTGATCGCTTCTTCCAGCTGATGCGTAATGAGGATAGCAGTCGAGCCGCACTCGCGCGCCAGCTTGAGAAATGTGTCGCGCAATTCCGCTGCCGTCACCTCGTCAAGGTGACCGAAAGCTTCGTCCGCGAGAAGGATATCGGGCTCGACCGCGAAGGCGCGCGCAATCGCAACACGCTGGCGCATGCCGCCGGACAGTTCGTGCGGATAGGCATCGGTGAAACTCCCGAGCCCAAGTCGCTGAAGCCAGGTGAGGGCGCGGTCGCGCTGTTCAGGCTCCGGTAAACCGATCAACTCGAGCGGAAGTCGCGCATTGTCGAGGGCCGAACGCCACGGCAGCAGGCGGTCTTGCTGAAACACTGTCGCGATTCTTCCGCGGAAATGATCGAAGTCGGAATGCGGGCTCTTGTCTCCGATCCGGATCGAGCCCTCGGTAGGCGCTTCGAGGCCGATCATCAGATCGAAGAAAGTCGATTTCCCACAACCTGTCTGCCCGACGATCGCGACCACCTCCTCGGGGAAATTTCGAGGTCGAGCCGATCGATCGCGATTACCGATTGCCCAGTGGTGGTCTGGCGGAAAACCTTGCGCAGGCCGCGTACTTCAATGGGCGGCGGGCCGCTCATGCGCGCCACCGCAATATGCGGGCTTCGACCCGCGCGACAATTGCTTCAAGCAGGAACAGCAAAGCCACCAGCACGAGGGTCCACGCGAATACATCGGCAACGGAAAACAGTTCCTGAGCCACCGATAGTTGGTGTCCAATGCCGGTTACGGCCCCGACAAGTTCCGCGATGGTCACGACGCGGATCGCCAGGCTGATATTTACCTTCCAGCTAGTGAAAATGGTCGGCACGATCGCCGGCAGCATCAGCTTGAAGAAATATTGCCAGGTGGTCGGCCGGAAAGATTGCATCATGTGGCGCAACTCACGCGGCACGCCATGCATGGCGTCGAGCGTATCGATCAGAAAAACAGGGCCACAAACCACCACCAGCACGAAGCAAATACGGAACTCGACTCCGGGAAACCACAGCACTGCGAACAAGATCCATGACACCACCGGCACTGCCATGAGCAGACGGACCATCGGATGCAAATAATTGTTGAGCGTGATGCGAACGGTACATTGCCATCGCCAGTGCCACGCCGAGCAGAAATGAAACGATGAGAGCGACGATCACGCGCGCCAAGGTGACGACGATATCGACGGGCGTGATTGTGGCGATGCTTTTCGCAATACGAGCAAAGCTCGGGATCGCGAATGGCGGAATTCCCAAATAAGGCGCCAGATACGACAGCGCCTCCCAGACGAGCGCGAAAACCAGGAGGGAGACCAAAGTCTGGCGCGGAAAAGTCAGAACCGGGACAGACTCGCGGTAACCCTCAGTCATCGGGAATGCACGCTGACTCGCTCACGGAGAATAGATGATCTTTTCATCCGGCATTTTTCGTAGAAGCCCGCCTTCACCGCGCGTTCCATCATGTCGGTGATGGATTTGCGGATGACAGGATCCCAGGCAGGTTGAATCACCATTTGCAGGCGGTTGCTTTCCAGTGCGGCCGTCAGGATGCCAGGCGGAAGCTTGAGTGTCTCGTTGGCAATCTTGTCAGCTTCCGCGGTATCGCTTTGCAGGAATTGGGCGACGTCCTGCAGGGCCGCGATCAGCATCTTCGGTGCGTCCGGATATTTCGCAATCGCGTCCGCGCGCATCGCAGTGACTGATCTCCCAGCCTTCCTGGCCGGTGATTTCCTTCCAGCCCTCAGCGCCGTTGAAGATGACCTTCCAGTCCGGGTTTTGCTTGAGGATGATGCTCGCCAGCGGCTCGATCACCAGAGCCGCGTCTACGCGGTCAGCTTCCAGCTGTGCGCGCGACGCGCGAAATTGGCATTGACCACAATGATGTCCCTGCCGAGGTCGAGGCCCTTGGCTGCCGCATACATTTTTGATAACCTGGAACTGCGATCCGCCCATGTCGACGGCAAGCTGTTTGCCCTTTAGATCAGCCAGAGATTTGATCTTGTCGTTTTTGGTGAAAATGACGAGGTCGGCGAGCGTAAAGCCGGTGCCGATAATCCGGACCGGTACACCTTCCTGATAAAGTTTCTGGAGGATTGTCGGGCCGCCGATGAGGACATCGGTCTCGCCTGTGGCGAAAGCCGCATAGAAGGCTGAAATCGAGGGATAGGGCTTGGCATCAAGCTCGAAGCCATTTTTGCGTCGAAACCACGCGCCTTCATGATGTTCCAGACCAGAGGATTGAACACCGGCAGCGTTAGGCTCGAAACTTTGATCACTGGCTTTTGCTGCGCGATGCGTCGGCACTGACGTAGTGACGACGGCTGCCATCGCAAAAGCAACCGTAGCGCGGCAAGGCCGCGACGAGACAGGTTCGACATGGACACTTCCCCTCGTGGTCACTCAGTCCGTGATCTTGCGTGTCACGTGGCCTGAAGGTGACCGCGACTTTACTCCGCTTTCGTTTGCGTGCAAATAATCGCGCCTGAGCAGCGGAGGGCGCGATGCCGCACATCGCCGCACGGGACGGTATCCGGCTTTACTATGAAGAAGCGGGCGTGGGGACGCCGGTTATTTTCGTCCATGAATATGCCGGCGACTACCGCACGTGGGAGATGCAGATGCGGCACTTCTCCCGCGCCCATCGCTGCGTCACCTTCAGCCAGCGCGGTTATCCGCGCTTCTGACGTGCCGCAAGACGGCGCGAAATACAGTCAGGATATCGCCCGCGACGATGTGATCGCGGTGATGGATGCGTTGAAAATCGACAAAGCCCACGTCGTCGGTCATTCCATGGGCGGCTACACTGCGTTGCACGTCGGTATCCATGCTCCGGCGCGGTGTATTTCGGTCGTTGCTGCGGGCTGCGGCTGGGGCTCGAGTCCGGATGCAAGAAGCGTGAAGAAATGAAGGCACTCGCCGCCGATACCGGAAAGATGTTCGCCGAGGAGGGCATTGCGTCCGCGGCGGCAAAATATGCGGACGCGCCAATGCGTCAGGCGCAGAAGAACAAGGATCCGCGCGGATATGCTGAATTTGCGCGCATGCTGGCAAGAGCATTCAGCTGAAGGTCACGCGCAGACTATGTTCAATCTCCAGCTCAAGCGTCCAACGCTTTGGGAGATGGAGGCGGCACTAAAGAAATTTTCTGTACCACTGCTCGTCATCCTCGGCGACGAAGATGAGCCTTGCATCGATGGCGGCAGCGTTTTCCTCAAACGCACGGTATCGACCGCTGGTCTACTGGTGATCCCGCGCTCTGGCCACAATATTCCCACGGAGGAGCCGTCTGCGTTCAACGCGGCGCTCGCCGATCTATTTGCAGCAGCTGAAGCCGGACGCTGGCTCGCGCACAAACCACCGAAATAAATTTCGGAGGAAGCGATGGATCTCAAGCTTAAGGGCAAGACCGCATTGGTCACCGGCGGAAGCGAAGGCATCGGCAAAGGCATAGCCCGAACGCTGGCTCGAGGAAGGCGTCGATGTCGCGATCTGCGCGCGACGCAAGGAACCACTCGAAGCCGCAGCGAATGAAATCGCCGAGGAAACGGACGCAAGATCGTGGCGATATCGGCGGATCTGCGCAAGGATGCCGACGCCAGGAGTTTCATCGAGCAGGGCGCACAAGGCTCTCGGTCGCGTCGACATCATGGTCAACAATGCGGGCTCGGCGGCCGGCGGCGTCATCGAGCATTTGACTGAGGACGACTGGGAGAAAGGCCTTCAGCTCAAGTTCATGGGCTATGTGCGCTGCCTACGCTACGCGTTGCCGATCATGGTCAAGCAGGGCGGCGGGCGCGTAGTCAATCTGATCGGCAATGACGGCGTGAAGCCGTCGTACTGGGAAATCTGCCCAGGTGCCGCCAATGCAGCGGGTCAGAATCTCACGCTGTCGCTCGCCGGGCAGTACGGCAAGAACGGCATCAGCTTTGTCGCGGTCAATCCGGGGCCGGTACGCACCGAGCGCTGGGCCGGACTGGTCAAAGCAATGTCGCGCGACATGAAGATTTCCTATGAGCAGGCCGGACAAACTGGCGCCCGCCTCGATTCCGATGGGCCGCATTGCCGAGGTCGATGAGGTCGCGAACCTCGTGGTTATGCTCGCCTCGCCGCTGATGGAGATGGTCAACGGCACGATGATCGAAATCGACGGCGGACAGGACAAGCCGTTGATGGATCGCTTCCGCGACAAACCGGGAGGTTGACGCCACTCGCGCAAGGCGCGTGGCTTGACACCTCGGGCCGACGGTCGGACTATTTGTGCACAAACGAGTTCGCCGGCCGGAGGCGACGTAAGGTCGAGGATTCAGACACTCGCGGTCCCGCGCGTGCAGCGCGGTTATCGCCACGCAGGGAGCGGAAGTCATGATCAAGCGTCATGTGCAATATTTCGCGGTCGCTGGCCTCTTCGCCGGCCTCATGTCGCCGGCATCGGCGCAGGACACCATCAAGATCGGCGAGCTTAACAGTTACAAAGCGCAGCCCGCTTCTCGATCCCTACAAGAAGGGTTGGGAGATGGCGATTGAGGAAATCAATGCGAAGGGCGGCGTACTCGGCAAGAAGCTTGAGGTGATCTCTCGCGACGATGGCGCGAACCCAGGTGAGGCCGTACGGGTGGCCGAAGAACTGGTCACGCGCGAAGGCGTCGCCATGATCGCCGGCACCTTCCTTTTCGCACATTGGCCTCGCGGTCACGAATTTCGCGGGCCAAAAGAAGTGTTCTTTCTTGCCGCTCGAGCCGCTGACCGACAAGATCACCTGGCAGAACGGCAACAAATACACGTATCGCCTGCGCGCGACGACTTACATGCAGACGGCGATGCTGATGCCGGCGGCAATTGCCGCGAAGAAAAAAGATGGGCACTGGTGTATCCGAATTTCGAATACGGTCAGTCAGCTGCCGAGAACTTCAAGACGCTGATGAAGAAAGCGCAGCCTGACGTAGAATTCGTCACCGAACAGGCGCCACCGCTTGGCAAAATAGACGCCGGTGCGGTAGCGCAGGCGATCGACGATGCGAAACCTGATGCCATCTTCAATGTGTTGTTCGGCGGCGATCTCGCGAAGTTCGTGCGTGAGGGCAATACGCGAGGCGTATTCAAGAATCGTACTGTGGTGAGCCTGCTTTCAGGCGAACCAGAGTATCTCGATCCCCTGAAAGACGAAGCTCCGGTCGGCTGGGTAGTTACCGGCTATCCCTGGGACAAGATCAAGACCAAGGATCATCTCGCCTTCGTCGATGCCTACAAGAAGAAATACAATGATTATCCGCGACTCGGGTCGATCGTCGGCTACGTGACGATGACATCTCTCGCCGCCGGTATCGCCAAAGCAAAATCGACGGATACGGAGAAGTTGGTGGAGGCCTTCAAGGACCTTAAAGTCGACAGTCCGTTCGGACCGTTCCGGTATCGCGCAAGCGATCACCAAGGCGACTATGGGCGCATATGTTGGCAAGATCGCTCTTGAGGGCGGCAAGGGGACCATGGCGGACTTCCAATATGTCGACGGGGCGACCGTGCTTCCATCGGACGCTGAAGTCATCAAGCTCCGGCCCACGGAATCGAATTGATGTGATCTCGACCCGCGCCAACGGCCCTCGCATTGGGTACTGGGCGCAGGTCGAAGCCAGTGAAGGTGAGCGGGTGATAGCCTGACTTACGTAACTCCTACCCGGCCTCGTTTTGGCTATCGCTCGGCGCGAGCCGCCCTCTCGCACAAGGAGAGGGTCAAGGAGCTTGCAGCGTCAGCCTCGCGACTTTCAGCGCATTCCTGTTTCAGGCGCTCAATGGCCTTTCAACCGCGACCGGCCTGTTTTTCATTGCGGTTGGGCTATCGCTGATCTTTGGTGTTTCCCGCATCATCAATATCGCGCACGGGTCCCTCTATATGCTCGGGACCTATGTTGCCTACTCATTCGCAACTCGCATCGGTGGGGCGCTAGGTTTCTGGGGCGGAATAGTCGCCACTACTCTCATCGTCGGTGCCATAGGAGCGCTCATCGAGGGTTTTGCTGCTGCGACGCGTGTATCGCGCGCCCGAACTCTTCCAGCTGCTTGCAACCTTCGCCCTGGTTCTCGTGATCAACGACGCCGTGCTGTGGCTGTGGGGCCCGGAAGATCTGCTTGGGCCGCGCGCGCCGGGCCTGCGCGGATCGATTGAGGTTCTTGGCCGTCATCTGCCGACTTACGATTTGTTTCTGATCGTTATTGGCCCACTCGTCCTGGTTGCCCTGCATTTCACGCTCGCGCGAACGCGCTTCGGCCGACTGGTGCGGGCCGCAACGCAGGATCGCGAAATGGTGAGCGCGCTGGGTGTCAACCAGGCGGTCCTGTTTACATCCGTTTTCGCTCTGGCGCCGCGCTCCGCCGGTTTCGGCGGCGCGCTGCAGGTTGCGCGTGAGCCCGCGAACACCTGCCACCGACCTGATCGCAATCGGTGATGCCTTCGTTGTTGTGGTGGTTGGCGGGATGGGACCAGATCACCGGTGCCTATCTAGCTGCCGTGATCATCGCCGAGGTGAAGGCGATCTGCATTGGCATCGGAGTGGTCGATTTTGGTTTTGGCACCGTCAACTTTTCCAAACTCACGCTTGTTGCGGAATTCTTGGTGATGGCGATCGTGCTTATCGTGCGGCCGTACGGGTTGCTTGGCCGTCCGCAAGGACAGGTTCGTTCGGTCGCGGAGCCAGAGGACCCGATCTGGCCGGCGACGCCGGCCTTGAAAGCGCTCGGCATCGTGACACTCATGTTCCTGTTGTGTTCTGCCGCTGGTTGCGCAGAGTTCGCCTTATCTGCTCATTCTCGGCATCGACGTTTTGATTGCGATCATTTTCGCGACTTCACTGCATTTCATCATGGGACCTGGCGGCATGCATTCGTTTGGGCATGCGGCTTGCTTCGGCCCTCGGGGCCTATGGCGCAGCACTTCTCGTGAAATGGCTCGCGCTGCCGATGGGCGTGGCGTTGACGGCCGCGCCGCTCGTCGCCCTCGCCGGTGCATTGTTGTTTGGCTGGTTCGCCGTGCGGCTCTCCGGTGTCTATCTCGCAATGCTGACGCTAGCTTTCGCGCAGATCGTCTGGGCGCTTGTGTTTCAGTGGGAGACGCTGACCGGCGGATCAAACGGCGTGATCGGCGTTTGGCCACCGAAGCCTTTTCGATAAAGCCTCGGTCTATTTTTGCTGACGCGTTGGTGTTGGCGGTAATCGCAGTGTTGTTGTTGCGGCGCTTCCTGTTTGCGCCCTTCGGTTACAGCATGCGCGCGGGTCGCGATTCCCGCGCTGCGCGCTGAAGGCTATCGGCATCGATGTGAAGCGCGTGCACTGGCTTGGCTTCGCCATCGCCGGAGAGCATTTGCGGGGTGGCCGGCGGATTGTTTGCCTTTGCCAAGGGCTCGATCTCCCCGGAAACGATCCATGTCAGTCGTTCAATTGACGGTTTGGTGATGGTGTTGCTGGGCGGGATCCAGACTCTCACGCGGACCGATCGTCGGAGCTTCGGTATTCGCCACGCTGCAGGATACCGTCATGCGGCAGAGCGGAATATTGGCGGGCATTGCTCGGCGTCATCATCATGCTTCTTGGTGATGGCCTTCCGCAGCAGGAAATTGTTGGTGCATTTCCTCTTTATGGCGCCGAGCAGGGGCGAAGCCATGAGCGTGCTCGCGATTCGTTCGTTATCGAAGGCATTCGGGGGCGTCCGCGCGGTCAATGACGTCACTTTCGAGATCGAGCAGGGCGAGTTTCTCGCCATGATCGGCCCGAATGGAGCCGGCAAATCGACCTGCTTCAATATGATCAACGGTCAACTCAAACCGGATTCCGGGCAAATTCTTTTCGAGGGCAGTGATATCGCCGGGCTTGAGCCGCGGGCGATCTGGCGGCTCGGGGTCGGACGCACATTCCAGGTTGCCGCGACCTTCAGTTCGATGACGGTCATCGAAAACGTACAAATGGCGCTGATTTCTCACGCCGGAGAGACGATACGAGCTCTGGCGCGCCGCAGCCGAATTGCACCGCGACCGCGCACTCGATCTCCTGTCGCAGGTCCGGGATGCGCGAGGCCGCCGATCGTCCAAGCCGTGAGCTTGCCCATGGCGACATCAAGCGCATTGAACTCGCCATAGCGCTCGCAAACCAGCCGCGGCTTCTGCTGATGGATGAGCCCACCGCGGGCATGGCACCGCGCGAGCGCAACGACCTCATCGCACTGGTCAAACAGTTGGTGGTGGAGCGTGGCACGTCCGTTCTGTTTACAGAGCATTCAATGGATGTGGTCTTCGCATTCGCTGACCGGGTCATAGTTCTAGCGCGAGGGCGTCCTGATCGCCGACGGCGATCCCGCGGCGATCGGAACAACGTGCAAGTGCGTGAGGTGTACTTCGGCACCGGCAAGACGTTCGCGGAGTGCCCCAGTGAGCGAAGCGATGCTGAAAGTCAGATCGCTCAGCGCTTGGTACGGCGCTGCGCAGATTCTGTACGACTTGAGCTTCGATGTTGGTCGCGGCGAAGTGGTGGCACTGGATGGGGCGCAATGGCGCCGGCAAGTCAACCACAATGAAGGCCGTCATGGGGCTTCTCGCCAAGCGAAGAGGGCTGGTGCGCTTTAATGGCGAAAATATTTCAGACCGAAAACCGTTCAAGATTGCGCGTCGCGGTCTGGGCTTCACGCCGGAAGACCGCCGCATTTTTGTCAATCTGACGGTCATGGGAGAATCTCGACATCGGCCGTCAGCCGCCACGTTCTTTCGCCGATGGCACGCCGGCTCCGTCATGGACGCCGGAGCAGCTGTTTGCACTTTTCCCCAATCTCGCAGAAATGCCGGATAGGCCCGGTGGGCGCATGAGCGGCGGCGAACAGCAAATGCTCCACTGTGGCGCGCACGCTTATGGGAAATCCACTGCTGGTCCTACTCGACGAACCGTCCGAAGGCGTGGCACCCTTGATCGTCGAACAGATGGCGCACACTCATTCTCGCACTAAAGAAGCAGGGCCTGTCGATTTTGTTGTCCGAGCAGAATATCCACTTCGCCCGCCTCGTGTCGGATCGTGTCTATGTGTTGGAAAAGGCCAGATCCACTGGCAGGGTTCTGTCGCACAGCTCGACGGCAACCCGGAGGTTCAACGGACTTACCTGACGGTGTAGCATGGTGCCTGCATGAGGACATTGCGTCGAGAAAAAGCTCAAGGTCGTGTCCGACACCCGGCGTGCCGGAAGGGCGCTATGTGCTCGGATGACCAGGCCGGCTTCCTGATGCGGATCGCCATGCAGCGTCATACCTCGATTTTACCTCGCGCATGATCGAGGGGCTGACGCAAACCCAGCTTTGCCGCCTTGGCCAAGCTGCACGAGGTCGGCCCTTGCTCGCAGAACTATCTTGGCCGACTGATCTACCTCGACGCTGCAACGATCAAAGGAGTGGTCGATCGGCTGCATTTACGGGGCTTTGTGACCGCCCTTAACGATCCGGAAGGATCGACGTCGCCGCGCCGTCGCGCTGACCGATCGCGGACGGCAGGTGACAGAGGCCGCCATGGTGGTCGCAGCTGATATAACGGCAGCCACCTTGGGGGCCGCTGACCGCTGAGGAGCAGCGACAAATCACCAAACTGCTGCGTAAGTTGGGCTGACAGGCGAGGGCCGCGATGTTGTTCAACGTAGGCGATGCCATAATTGTCCGCGTCGAGGAAACCAACCTTCCGACTTATCCGCTGCGGGAAATCTTTCCGGAATTCACCGATGCACATTTGGCCGAGCACAGGGCATGGCTTGCGCCCCATCACTACGAGGCTGAGACAGGCCGGATCAGGCTCGCCGTTCACAGTTGGTTGCTGCAGGTCGGCGGCAAGAAAATCCTGATCGACCTTCCGTGTTGCGGCAACAACAAAGTCAAACCGGGGCGCCCCTTCTGGCACATGCTCAACGTGGCATATCTCGATCGGCTTGCGCTAGCCGCCGGCGCGCGTCCCGAGGAAATCGATCTCGTGATGTGCACGCATCTGCATCACGACCACGTCGGCTGGAACACCCGCCAGAAGGACGGAAAATGGGTGCCGACGTTTCCAAATGCCCGTTACGTATTTTCCAAGCCCGATGTCGATTACTTCTCAAAGATCGATGCCGATCCGAAAGAAGGGCCGGCGGAGCTCGGCACGTTTCGTGAGTGCGTCGTTCCTATTCTCGAACACGGGCGAGCCGATCTGGTCACCGGTGGGCCGCATCGGCTCAGCGAATTTATCGAGATTGACGCCGCTCCGGGTCACTCGCCCGGGCACGTGTTTTTCAAGCTGGAGAGCAAGGGTCAGCGCGCAGCTTTTATTGGCGATGTGTGTGCACCGCCTGCTGCAGGTCCACTATCCGGACTGGAATTTTCCGAAGAACTCCGATGCGGCGCAGGCGCGCGTCAGCCGGAGGAAAGTAATGGATTATTGTGCCTCGAGCGGTGCTTTGGTGTTTCCCGGCCACGTAGGCCTGCCGTTCGCCGGCCGCATCGAAGCGGTTGGAAAAGGGTATCGACCGAATTTCCCGCCCTAGTCAGAAACCGTAAAGCGCGGCAGGATTGTCGACCAGCGCCTTGTTGCGCGCGCCTTCGTCTGGAATCCAGTCCAGCAGCAGATCGAGCATCCGATGCATCATCCGGGACAGGTGCGCCGGGGTCGGATGGGGGCCAATTGGTGGCCCACAACATCCGCTCGGGTGCGCGCCTTAGCCAACACTTTGGCGAGCTTGCCGACATCATCGTAGTACGGCGGACCGGCCTTTGAGACTTCGTAAGGCGCGGACAATTTGACCCAGGTGCGGCCACCGTCGACCAAGTTCAGAAGAGTGCGAAATCCAGGGTGATCGAGCGGAATCGGCTCAGGAATTTGCCGACGTGATCGACGACGAGCGTGCTGGTTAGTCGCATGAGCGCGGTCTCGTGCTCGGGAAGATCACGTCCATCGAGCTGCAATTGCACGTGCCGGCCGAATGGCGCTACCCGCGCCGACATTGTTTCGAGAATCTCCCAGGGCGAAGGCGCCCCGGGAGCATGAAGAAACGGATGCCGCGAGCGCCAAGCTTGCGTCAACCGGTCGAGCTCAGTGCGTCGGCGACGCTTTCATCGACCACGACAATGCACCGCGCATTTAACCCGATGGTTTGCGACTGCCTGGAGCGTGCACCGGTTATCCTTGCCGTAGGTTGATGGCTGCACGATCACCGTCCGCTGGATGCCGAGCCGCTTGCACATTTTCTGATATGGCGGAGACAGGCGCATCTGGCGGAACGAATTTCGCAGTTGGAGCAGTTGGATATCGTCCATCGTAGACATGCATAGGCGTATCGCAGATGCCGGCAGGCGCCTTGAGCACTGGGCTGGAGATTGCTTTCGACGGGCGACATGTGCACGACCTATGGGCAGATATAACCGGTACCGTTGGGGTTCGGGAAGCAGCCAACCGCCTGTGCGGCAGCAGTTTCTTGGGGAGCCACAGCACGACATCTGGAAAGAAGATGGTGAACGCAATGGCTGCGAAAAACACGATGTAGATCGGCAACGATGCGAGCATCGCTTTGGAAAACTTTATGCCGACGAATTTGGATGCCATCAGCAGGCAAAGCCCGTAAGGCGGAGTGATCAATCCGAACGCCAGCGTGGTGATGATCACCACGCCCATGTACACCGGGTTGATGTCGGCGTTCTTGGTGAGGTCGATGATCAGCGGCATGAAAATGATGATTGCCGGGACCGCGTCGATGAAATCGCCGACGATAATGAACAGCAGCGTCAGCAGCAGCATGATCATAAATGGATCGCCGCCAGCGGCGCTGGCGATCCATTCGGACACGACGGCCGGGCCGCGAAGGTAGGCCAACATCCAGCCGAACGCTGAGGCGGCGCCAATCGTGATGAGCGGGATGGAATAGAGCAGGCCGGTCATCGCCATGTCGCGCGGCAGGTTGGGCAAGTGGCGGAAATTGAGCAGCAGGAATTGCGAAGAACACTATATAGGCGACCGCGATGATGCCGGCTTCCGTCGGTGTGAACTGGCCGGTGAGGATGCCGCCCATGATAATGATCGGGATCATCAGCGGGACGGCGGCCTGCTTGGCGGCCATCGAGAACTGGCCGAACGTAGCGCGTTTGCGCTTTGACGCCGACCGGCCCGAAGAAGTGGCTGTAGATCATCAGCCCGATGCCGACGAGAACGCCCGGCACCACGCCGCCGAGAAATAGTCCGCCAATCGAGACGTTTCCGGTTGCGCCATAGACCACCGCCATAATGCTGGGCGGAATGAGGTTCGCCATCGTTGCCGCGGACGCGATCAGTGCGGCCGTGAAGGCGCGGTCGTAGCCCTCACGGTTCATCTCCGGCGCCAGCGTGCGAGTGAGCACGGCCACGTCAGCTGCGGACGAGCCGGAAATGCCGGCGAAGAACATGCTGAACAAGGTCACAACCTGCGCGAGGCCGCCACGCAGGTGGCCGACCAGCGTCTGCGACAACACGATCATGCGCATGGTGACGTTTGCCGATGTCATGAGGTCGCCCACCAGCAGGAAGAACGGCACGGCCATTAACGCTTCGACATCCATGCCGTTGAAAGATCTGCGCGATCATCGACGCTTCGCTGACCGGCGTGAACATCGTCACAATCAGGACCGAGGCGATCAGCGCGAAACGCGACGGGAACGCCCATGATAGCCCAGGAAAAGAAACAGAAACCCATCACCACAATGAGCAAGCCGTGGGTCGTCACAGCGATTTCCTTTTTCGTCGGGGCTTGTGTCGACAAAACCCGTTGCGCCACCCATTCACTATCTGCTCGATCGTGAAGAGTGCGACGAGCGCGCCGCTGAGCGGGATCGCGGCATATAAGGTTGCCAGCGGAGTCATCGATGGCATGCGCAAGCTCTTGAACCCATCGAGGAAGTTCAAATAGCCGAAATAGATCATGCAGAACGCGACCCGAGAACGACCAACCGATTGAAAATTTCGAAGAACAGCCGCTTGTGGCCGGTCATCGATTCGGCAAGCACCGCGAGATAGAGATGGTCGTTTCGGCGTGTCGCGGCCGCGACGCCGATGAAAATGCCGTACATGAAGAAACTCATCGTTGCTTCCTGCACCCACAACCAGGGAGCGCCGATGGCGCGGGTGATCACGTCAGCCAGGACAAGCAAGCTGAAGCCGGTGATGGCAGATGCCGCACAGGATCATCAAGGCGTTTTCGAGCGGATCGAGCGCGCGCCATTTCAGATGGCGCTGCTCCTGCAAGACCAGCCCGTCGAAACGCATCGCTTAATTCCGCGATTTCAGGAAACGCGGGGAGCGAGCAGCTCCCGCGAGTTTGGCAGCCGCCATTTATTGTACGTTGCGAACCAGATTTAGGACCTTCACCGCGTTTGGACCTAGATCGGTGGCAAGCTTGTCCTGGATGGGCTTGCTGATCTGGGCGAAACCGCTCTTGTCAACGTCCTTCACGACTTTGACGCCCATCTTCTCGAGCTTCGCCAGCGCTTCTTGCTCGAGCTTGAAAGCTGCTGTTGGTTCGTTCTTGCTGACCTCGTCAGCTGCCGCCTGCACCCATTGCTCTGCTCGTCGGTCAAGCTGCTCCAAACCTTGTCGCTGACGAATAGTGCTGCGTTGTTGGCCTCGTGCTCGGTGAGTGAAAGCACCGGCGCGGGTTCGTAGTGTTTGTTGATAAGGTAGTTGTTGATTCCGTTTTCGGCCATGTCGGCGACGCCAGTCTGCAGCGCGGTATAAACCTCGCCAAACGGCATGTGCACAACTTGCGCGCCATATGCCGGGAAGGTGGTGTCCTCCGTCACTGTCGCTTGTACGCGCATCTTCACGCCCTTGAGGTCGGCGACGCTTCTGTATCGGCCTTCTTCCCGTACATGTGCCGCAGGCCCTGACTGCCGAGCCCGATCATATGTGCACCCTTGATCTTTGCGGCATACAACTCCTTCATTGCCGCGATAATGGTGGGATCGCCGAGCACTTTGATGGCGTGCGCTTCATTGCGGAAAATGAAGTGGATCGAGAACACACCGGATCTCGGGTTGTGCGGTCGATGCGTTGGCTGTCGATAGCATGACGAAGTCGATGTCGCCGGTCTGCACCTTCTGCATGGTCTGCGGCTTCGGTGCCGAGCTGGGCGCTTGGGTATTGATTGATAGAAAGCGTCCCTTTGCTCAGCTCCATCAGCTTCTTGTTGAACATTTCGGCTCCGACGCCGTAGCCGCTGCTCTTGGGCTGATCGTAGGCAAAGGAAAACTGGCGGTTCTGAGCGAGCGCCGCGGTAGACGCCATTGCAAGATTTGCAGCCACCAGGACCGCGCAGAACAACTTGGAATCCGCACAACGGACATGAAAACCTCCCGGATGTATTTATGCGTTCGCGCGAGAGGACTCGCGTGAAGCTGTTCGCGCTTGAATGCGCCGTTGTCTGCAAGGGTGTGTCGGCTGGTCCGCCGTTGTCAATGCCGATGTCGTGACGTCTCGCTATTGACGCGAATCCCGCAAGATCGCCTTGAGCCGCTGCGGCGTAACCGGAAGTTGGGTTACCGCGCCGGGACGCTGCAGCGCATCGTCGATTGCGGAGGCAATCACCGCGCCGACCGGGTTCGCTCCGCCTTCACCAGCACCTTTCAAGCCAAGGGGGTTGAGCGGGCTCGGTGCGTCTTCCGAAATAAGGATGGAAACGTCCGGCACTTCACTCACCGTCGGCATCAGATAGTCGGCGAAAGTCACGGATAGAGGCTCACCGGCCGCGTCGTACCGGAACTCCTCCAGCAAAGCGCCGCCGATGCACCTGCGCCAGGCCGCCGGCGATGCTGGCCTTCGACCAGCTTCGGGTTTACCGCCCTGCCGACGTCGTAGGCGATCACGTAGCGTTCTATCGCAACGTTGCCGGTTTCAGGGATCGACGCGCACGGCCGCCACGTGAACTCCGTAAGGATAAACCATGTGGGTGGACTCGAAGGTGGCCTCGGCGTTGAGTCCATCGGGCAGCGTGCGCGCCGAGATCCGCCAGCCTCATCGATGGACCCCGAGCGTCGGCCCGAACAATTTCGCCATTGACGATGTCAAGCGTTTCGGCCCGCGTCTGCATCAATCTCGGCGGCAGCATTCAGCGCACTGGTGCGTAGTTTGTTCGCCGCGAGTCTCGATGCCTCGCCACACATCACGGTCACGCGCGAGGCGAACGCCGCCCATGCCGCGGGCAATTCTGTCGGTCTGGCCGTGGATCACACGGATCCTCGCGTAGTCGATACCAAGGGTATCGGCGCAAATTTGCGCGATGACGGTCTCCACTCCCTGTCCGATTGAGGCGACCCGGTTATCACTTCAAGCACGCCATCCGGCATCATCCCGATCCGCACCGTATCGAAAGGACCGAGTCCGCTCTTCTCGACGAACATGGCTACGCCGGCGCCGACTTTTTCGCCGTTCTCGCGTCGTTTACGAAGCTGCCCCTGGAGTTCATTCCAACGCGCGGCCTTGAGTGCCTTGTCGAGCAGAAGCGCATAGTCACCGGAATCGTAGACAATCTCCGTGCCGAGCGTGTCGAGGCCGAGCGCATAGGGCATTGCACTTTTGTCAATAAGGTTGCGCCTGCGGACCTCGACCTTGTCCAGTCCGGCCTCGGCGGCAATCGCGTCCAGAAGACGTTCGCGCACAAACGTCGACCTCGTAAACGACCTGGCGCTCGATAAGTACTCGCACGGCGTTTTGTTCGTCAGTCGAATGTGGCCGACCGCGCTATAAGCCGGCACTCGATAGGGTCCAGGCAACATCGCGGCGGTCAAATCGGGCACGGTTGCTGCATGCGTGCGCATATAGGCCCCGTTGTCGTGAAAGAATTCGTCTTCGATCCCAAGAATGCAACCCTGCGCATCAATCGCGGCCCGGACGCGGTGGATTTGTTCGCGCGAATGATTGGCCGCAATCAGGTGTTCACGCCGATCCTCAATCCATTTGATCGGCCGGCGAAATCTCAGTGCGGCGGCACAGACCAGAATATCTTCGGGGTAGAGCTCCCCACGGATGCCGAACCCGCCACCAACGTGACCCTCGTAAAGCTGAACCGGAGTCCGTTGTCCGCTTCAATAACCTTGCGATCGTGTCGCGATTCCAATGCGGCACTTTCGCGGCGCCGTGCAATTCAAGCACATCGCGCGTTTCGTCGTACCGCGCGATGGCCCCGCGCGTCTCGATGAGGACGCCTGAATGACGTCCGACTGAAAGCTCAAGCGAGACGATTGCATGGGCATCGCGTAACGCTGCCGGCAATATCGCCATATGATTTCTGCACGACTGCCGGGCTCGGTCGTTAGGTCTGAGCTCATATTGACCCGGCGCATCGGTTGCAGACATGCGTTGCAGGGCGTGGTTCGATCGACAGCGCCACCAGATCTGCGGCGTCTTCGGCGAGATACGGATCGTCGGCAAAGATCGCTGCGATCGGCTCACCGACGTAGCGCACGACGTCCTTTGCCAGGACCGGCTGTTGGTAGGGCTCGAGCGGTTTGAGGCCTGTCAGACGAAACGGAATATGCGGGATATCGAACAACGTCCGCATGAGTCCACACTGCGTGGACGCCGGGCAGCGCCACGCGCGGATTTGGCGTCGATCGAACTAATTTTCCCGTGTGGGACGTCTGAGCGGACAATCCGCATGTGCCATTGGCCAGGAAAAGCAATATCGGCAGCAAAGCGGCCTTGGCCCAAAGCAAGCGGCCGATCTTCCAGCACGCGGTACAGAACGGCCAATAAATTTATGTTTATCGGACACAGAGCGAAGCCGCTCATCCTTTCGCATCTCTTTCGCCGCAGCCTGTACGGCCTTGATGATGTTCTGGTAGCCGGTGCAGCGACATAGGTTTGAGGCGAGCACGTCGAGAAGGTCTTCGTCGCTGATATCCGGCTCGCGCTCCAGAACACCGACGGCCAGCATCAAAAACCTGGAGTGCAGAAACCGCACTGCAGCGCGTGATGATCCATGAACGCCTGCTGCATAGCGGATGCAGCTTCTCGCCATTCGCCAGACCTTCGACGGTCCGAATTTTGCGTGCCGTCGGCCTGCACGGCGAACATCAGACAGGAGCGCACTGGTTCGCCGTCAACAATGATCGGTGCAGGCGCCGCAGACATCCATGCTCGCAACCGATGTGGGTTCCGGTCTGTCCGCAATCTTCACGGATGGCGTCGAGCCAGCGTGCGCCGCGGTTCGACAGCAATCGCGTGATCGCGGCCGTTTGATGTTGAGCGTGATCGCGGTTTTGCCGCTCACTGCGCGCTTTCTCCGCTCTGCGCAGAGCGGCGTGATGCGCTGGGAGTTGCCGGCATCTCGTCGATTTCCACGCCGAACGGGGAAAGCGCATCGTTGATCGCGTTGATCACCGCTGCCGGCGCGCCGATGGTGCCGCCTTCGCCCAGTCCCTTGGCCTTTGAGTGATCGGAATTCGCGCTCGGTGTTTCAGATGTGATGGAGCTCGATTTCCGGGATCTCGCGCGCAGTCGGCGGCAAATAATCGGCCAGTGTCGCGGTCGAAGAATGCCGCCGTTCTCGTCATAGAGATAATCTCCTCGAGCAACGCGTTGCCGATTCCCGCGCGATCCGCCGTGCACCTGGCCGATCCGCGCATCATAGGGTTGATGATCTCGGCCAGCATCCTCCGCCACCAGAAACTTTCTCGATTCTCACGTGACCGGTCTCCACGTCCACCTCGACGATGGCTACGTGACATGCGTTGGAAGAAAGTACCTGGAGGATCGCAGTGGCCCGTTTCGGTGATGCCAGGCTCAATCTCGCCTTTGAAGCGATGCGTTTGTGTGTATGTCGCGCATGGCGGCGGCGGTCAGCATCGTCACGACCAACGGTCGGGAGGCCCTGGCCGGCTTCGCGGCGACGGCAGTCTCTGGTGTTACCGACAGCCCGCCAACTCTGCTTGTCTGCCTCAATCGCGGCGCCTCCGTGCATCCGGCGGTGACTGCCAATGGCGTTCTCTGCGTCAACGTGCTTTCGGAGGGTCATCAGGATCTCTCGAAGCTCTTCGGCGGCAAGACGCCCGTGGCCAGACCTTTGCTGCGGCCGCCTGGTCAGGCTTTCCAGCCGGCTCGCCGGTTCTCGACGATGCGCTGGTGTCGTTCGATTGCCGCATCGTCCACCGTGCCGACGGCGGCACGCACGACATCCTGATGTGCGGGGTTGACGCCATCCGCCGTCGTGACGACGGCCAGGGGCTGGTTTATTTCGACCGCGGCTATCACCGGGCCGGCTAAGAGGCCATTTCGATCAATAAATTTCCTGATACCACTCTGTGAAGCGGCGTACGCCTTCTTCGACCGGTAATACGGTTTGGACGGTGAGAGCGACCAATAGGCCCGGGTCGGCAAGGTGCGATGAACGTCGCCGGGCTGCATTAGCGGCATTTTGCGGATTGCATCCTTGCCCAGCGTCGCCTCGATCGTCTCGACAAATGCATCGACTCGACGACCGATGCCGCCGCCAGTATTGACGACGCGGAAGGGGGCGTTGCGACAGGGTGTCGATGACGGTGTCGGAGATGACGCGGTTTTCTTCAGCCGGGACGACTGATATCAGTCGGACGATGCCTTCGACAGATCGTCGATATAGGTGAAGTCCCCGCTCATCTTGCCTTCATAAGCCGGAACCTCGATCGGGCGGTCATGGCGGACGAGCATCGACGACTTGAACAGCGCCATGTCAGGACGGCCCCACGGACCATAGACAGTGAAAAGCGGAACGCAGTCGTCGAATATCGAACAGATGGGCGTATTGCGCCATCAGTTCCATGCTCTTCTTCGTCGCCGCATAGATCGTCATCTGCTCGTCGGCCTTGTCGCTCGGCAAACGGCATCTTCTCGTTGGCGCCGTAGACCGAAGGGTCGAGGGCGAGCAGCAGGTGCTTCGGCTTCAGCGCGCGCCAGCTCGATGATGTTGAACGAGCCATTGATGTTGGGATCGACGTAGGATTTCGGATTTTCGAGGCTGTAGCGGACGCCTGCCTGGGCTGCGAGGTGGACGATCATCGGGCTCCGGCAAGCTCCGCCGCCCTGTCTAGGGCAGCCTTGTCCTCAAGCATGCCGATGACTGGTTTGAAGCCGTTCGAGCGGGCGAGAATGGCGTGGCGTTTTCCTTCAGCGCACGACATCGTAATAGAGATTGTCATGCCATCGAAGCCGACGACGAAATTGCCTCGTCGAGCAGGCGCTTCAGCGAATGGAAGCCGATGAAACAAGCCGTCCCGGTGATCCAGATAGCGCATGCAGGCCCTCTTCGCGGTTTCCGTCATTCAGTCGGCCGTCCGATGCTGGTATAGTCGAACCCGTGCCGGACGATTTCCTCGCGGCGATATGATCTTGCGGAGGTCGACCAGCAGCGGCGCCTTCATTACCGATTTCAGTCTGGCGAAAATCGGCGCGCAGAACTGGTTCATTCGGTGACGATCACCACGGCGTCGCGCCTTCAGCCGCGCTAGGCGTCGTCCGCATAGGCGATGTCGTCGATCACTTTTGCGGCGTTCTCCGGCAGCCTTCTGGGTCGTAGCCGGATGCGGCGCCGGCGTCCTGCAGCGCGGGATGATCGCAGATCGCCGGGCTGTCGCGCATGTCGTCGGTGTTCGGCTTGAAGGTCAGGCCGAGCACGGCGATGGTCTTGCCGCGACGCTCGCCGCCGAGCGCCGCGACGACCTTGCGCGCCATGGCGCGTCTTGCGGGCGTCGTTGACGCTGACCACCGGTCTCGATCAGCCGCAGCGGCGACGCCGTGCGTCCTGCGCGGTGCTTGCATCAGCGCCAGCGTGTCCTTCGGGAAGCACGAGCCGCCATAGCCCGGGCCGGCATGCAGGAACTTGCCGCCGATGCGGTTGTCGAGGCCGATGCCGCGCGCCACCTCCTGCACGTCGGCGCCGACCGCTCTCGCAGAGGTCGGCCATCTCGTTGATGAAGGTGATCTTCGTGGCGAGGAAGGCGTTGGCGGCATATTTGATCAGTTCCGAGGTCCGCCGCGCCGGTGAACAGGATCGGCGCCTGGTTGAGGTAGAGCGGCCGGTAGAGCTCGCGTCATCAGCTCGCTTGGCGCGCTCGTCCTCGGTGCCGACCACGATGCGGTCGGGCCGCTTGAAGTCCTCGATCGCCGCGCCCTCGCGCAGGAATTCCGGGTTGGAGACGACGGCGAACATCGGCGTCGGGCCGCGCCTGCGCGGATGATGCGCTCGACCTCGTCGCCGGTGCCGACCGGCACGGTCGACTTGGTGACCACCACGGTGAAGCCGTCGATCAGCCCGGCGATCTCGCGCGGCGGCGCGCGTAGACGTAGGACAGGTCGGCATGGCCGTCGCCGCGCCGCGACGGGCGTGCCGACCGCGATGAAGGCGACATCGCTGGCTGCGACATTCACAACTTCGGTCGAAAACGACAGGCGCCCGGAGCGGACGTTGTCGGAAACCAATTGCTCAATCAGGCTCGAGATCGGAATAGCACCCGATTTCAGGGCTTCGATCTTGAAGCGTCGTTATCGACGCAGATGACGTCATGGCCGAAATCCACCAGCAGACACCGGATACCAGACCCACGTAACCAGAGCCGATCATCGTGATGTGCATAGAAACCTATTCCTCAGCCTGCGTCGGGATAGCGGATTTAACGAGCAAGCATTGTCGATCGCCTGCGCTTATACACAGCGATCGTGAGAATTGGGCTATATGGGTGTGGCTTGTTTGAGGACATGTCGTTGGAATGTCATGATAGCCGAGAGACGGGCGTGCTGCTGCAGGAGGCGATATTGTGCAGCGAATGGCTTTTCAATGATCTTTTCTTAGTTCGTCGTGCTCCAGTGGGCTGTCGATGAGATTGCGGAGATGGTGTGTCTGCCGCCAACGTTCAAGCTGGAGGCCTCGGCCGCCAGCAATTTCGCCTTGTGCGGCGATTGTAATCTCGGTGTTCGCTGAGACGTTGTCGAAATTTAAGCCACTGGCCCGGAGTGCTGATTCCGTTGACAGTCACCGGTTTCCAATCTTCCATAAACACAAAATTCTTTGACATTGTTGCTTTAATCCCTGCGGCATATGAGCTGTTGTCGATGGCGCCGGGAGCGCAAATCTCATATTCAAGCGCTGCCGACGACCCCGGTTGGTCGTTCTCAAAGACAAAGATCGCGCCACCATTGTCTCCTACGGCCAGTTCCACTGGCTTACCGCAAACTATTGATACGTCAGCAAGCCTTAACGTGATCGGTTTTACCATTTCTCGGTTTGATAAGCCTGGCGCAATTTCTCTTTCATCCAGACAAGTTTACCGTTCCGGCAAATAGAACGGCGAGAGCCAACGTGCATAGTCCGCGCCGCAGCAGGGACAATTCAGGCCATCCACGCGCCCGTCCTCGTGCCTTGCCAAAAGCCCCGCTTCGAGACGCCCACGCTGAACATACGCGGCAATCAGGCTGAAGAGGATGCCAAAGGCACAACCTGCGAGAACCAAAATCTCTCGCTTTAGATAGAAAGATGGTGTGCCGCCTGCCAGCTTTAAACATCAGTTCCGAATATTGCTTTCCCCGGTGTTGTACCGAACAGAGCCATGAGTGGCGAGCACGACCTTAGCTACAACCAGTAAGGTCACAACGGCAGATCGAACCATCGCAGATGACCCTGAGGACGGCGCATGGCGTCCACATAAGACAGCGATGAAAAGTGGGCGGCGATGAGTGCGGCGAGGTAGGGAAAATGCTGCGCTGAAGACAATTGGATCAAAGAGCCGCGCCATTACATCGAGGCCATGCGCCTGCCGGCCGCGTTTTCTGCCTCAACAGGTATTTCGCTGTATGGAGGCTTCAGTCGTCGTCATGTGTCAGATCCGCGATTTTATTCGCGGATAAGTTGCCTGTGGGGAGTGAACAAGTCAGTAACCCAGCATCAGAATGATCGTGATTTGATGTCGGTAAGAGGAAGTTGAACGCCACCGTGGAGAACTCGCATTGGCGTTCGAAGCCAACACGCTACCAGGCAGGGTCGGCCAGGAGTACACATACAAGCGCATATATTTCAGTGGATGATTAGCCGCCAATCAGCCCTTCAATATATCCGAAAGTCTCTCTTCCCGACAGGCTCCGCTCCGAAAGATCGAGGCCGGAGAAGAGGTCGACGATGTGGCTGACCATCAGTTCGCTGGCGTCTTTCGCCTTGTGCTGGGCGATAAGCCTTGACCAGTTCGTGGTGGGCGTGGTGTTCGCAGATCGATGTCGCGGCGGCATCAGTAGGGCGACGATCAGCGACGAGCGTGAACACAGGCGGCGGACGAAATCGGTGTAGATCAGATGATTGGCAATCTCGCTTAATTGCAACATGGAACTGGCCCGGAGAGGTGCACCGCTTCGCCGTCGCCCTGCTGCCCACGGCCGCATGCTCCTGTTCCATGTCGTTCGAGAAGTGCGATATCGGCCGGCGTCGCAATCTCGGCTGCCATCGCCGCGACTTTCGGTTCTAGCAGGAGCGGGCCTCGAAGACCTCACGGGCCTCGATCCGCGTCGGCAGTGACGAAGGCGCCGCGGTTCGCGCTCGATGCGTCACCAGACCATCGAGGGCCAGCGCCTGCAAAGCGCTGCGCGCACGCGACAGTGCGGCTGACGTTGAATTAGATCGCGCCAGCATCCGTCCTCGGACAGCTTGGTGCCCGGTCGAGACGCTGTCGGCCGACGAATCGCGCCCCTGATGCGAGACAGACCGGTCGACGGCTCGCACTGGCGCGCTGACCTGCCGTCCTCGCCGTTCCCCTGGCGCGAAAGCGGGGCATGCAGGTATCATGGCAGATCTTCCAATCGCCCGTTCTGTGGCTACCGTGCATCGCTGCGACAAAGCCGATCGATGCGCGCAAAACCATATCGCGAGAGTTGTCATACAATAGTCTGCCCGATTGCGTGACGATTAGCTCTCTTCCTCGGTTCTGTCAAATGCGGCATAGCTTTTGCCGCCGCGTTGTGCAACGTGGCTCAAAGTGACATGCCGATTAGAATCAATCCACTTGGTCGGTCGCGCCCCGGACTGGCACGGCCTGATGCAGACGCCTTTGGCAACAGCGGGGATGCTAGGGGTGTCCGAGGCCGCCGAAATCGAACGTCTCGGACTCAATCAGGGTCGACCGGAACGCTACGGCAGTGCGCTTGCGGTCGATGCCATCGACCTCGAAGGTCCCGGCAGGCACCTATTGCTGCCTGCTCGGCCCGTCCGGCTGCGGCAAGATCGTCGACGCTGCGGATGATCGCCGGCCACGAGACGCGATCTCGTCGGCGACATCGTCATCGGCGACCAGAACGTCATCGGCCAGCCGCCGGCGAGCGCGGCACGGCGATGATGTTCCAGAGCTACGCGCTGTTCCCGCACCTCGACCGTCCTCGACAACGTCGCCTTCTAGCCTGAAGATGCGCGGCGTCGGCAAGGACGGAGCGCCGCGCAAGCGCTCGAGCATGCTGGAGCTGCGTGCAGATGGAGCGCTACGCGACGCGCCGGCCGGCGCAGCTCTCCGGCGGCCAGCAGCAGCGCGTGGCGCTGGCGCGCGCGCTGATCACCGATCCGAGCGTGCTGCTGCTCGACGAGCCGCTGTCGGCGCCTCGATCGCGTTCCTGCAGCATCCGCATGCGCGCCGAGCTGAAGCGGCTGCAGACACGACGCTCGGCATCACCTTCGTCCATGTCACGCACAGCCAGGAAGAGGCGATGGCGCTCGCCGACCTGGTCGTGGTGATGAACAACGGCCGGATCGAGCAGGCCGGCCAGCCCGCGCGACGTCTTCGACGCGCCCGCGCACGGCGCTTCGTCGCCCGCTTCATGGGCGACCACAACGTCATTCCCGGCCGATCGTCGCCGATCGGCAGGCAAGGTCGGCGCTGGAGGTGCCGGGCGGCCGCAGTTCGCCGGCCGCGGCAGGGCCGGGCGCCGGACGAGCCGATCGACATCGCCGTGCGACCGACCGCGTCGGTATCGTCGAGCATCCGAGCGGCCTACGGCTTCACCGGCATCGTCTCGAGCGGTCGAGTACCGGGACCGTCGGTGAAGCTCGCCGTGATCGGTCCCGGCAGCGAGGATTCACCGCCATCGTTCCGTCGACGACGAAGCGTTTCGCAGCGCCCGGTCGCGGTCATGCGGCGCGACGTCCGCTTGAACTGGGCGGACCAGGAGCGCCATCGCGCCTCGGCCGGTCCAGCGCGTGAACTTCAACCAGAAGCAGGAGATGACCGGAAGCCATGACGTGACATGAAGAGACGAAGGGAGTCTCGCGCCGCAGCGCTGCTGAAAGGATCGGCGCCGCCGCGGCCGGCCTCGCGGTCGGCACCGGGGCCATCACCGGCTTCCCGACGGTCTGGGCGCAGAGCCGACATCACGCTGCGCCAGTTCGGCACCGGCGTGTCGAACCTCAACGCCATCGCCGAGAAGTGCAAGGCCGACCTCGGCATCACGCTCGAGATGACGGCGATCGGATCCCGACGCCGCCGCACAGCGCGCGGTGACGCAGCCGGACAGCTACGACATCGCCGACATCGAGTACTGGATCTGCAAGAAGGTCTATCCCGAGCCGGCGTGCTGCAGCCGATGGATGTCGACGAAGCTCAAGTATTACGACAGAGATCGTGCCGCTCTTCATCACCGGCAAGCTGACACCCGACAGCGTCATCGCGCAAGGCACGGCGCCGCACACGGTCGGCTTCGTCGAAGCGCACTGGACAGCAAGACCTTCGTCGCAAGACGCCGACCGAGCTGGATGCACGCATGGTGCCCGACCATCTACAACGCCGACACGCTCGGCATCCGCCCTGACCTCGTCGGCCGCGACATCACCACCTGAGGCCGACATCCTCGACCCGGCCTTCAAGGGCAAGACCGCGATCCTCAACATCTCCGTCGATCGGCATCATGGACGCCGCCATGATCATGGAGGCGATGCGCGGCATCGTAAATATGCCGACAAGGGCAACATGACGATAGAGGAGATCGACAAGACGATCGACTTCCTGATCGAGACCAAGCAGGACGGCCAGTTCCGCGCGTTCTGAAGTCCTTCGA
>ERZ1370068.6055-contig-5053_pt1 | contig 92311 bp, 121 predicted proteins | sample MGYA00561227_ERZ1370068 | MGnify/ENA primary metagenome ERZ1370068 (study PRJEB38410, sample SAMEA6850437) | metagenome | study: Metagenomic assessment of the ecological functions of the soil: analysis of the soil microbiota associated with the... | reverse complement strand
ATTACGTATTGCTCTCCAGGTTCGGCCTTGCTGCGGCCTGACGCTGGCGATGCCGGCCTCGAGCGCCAGGCGGCCCAATCCGCCGGGCTGAGCCTGTCCTTGCCGGACACGGCGGTTCCCATCTCGCAGGAAGAGCGTCCCGTGTAGGGCCGGCGAGCCCTGACCGTCGACACGAGCGCTTCTGCGCGCCGACGGTCTTCTGCGGAGGGCGCCGATGTCCTTGTTCCTCAGTCGCGGCGTCGAGCTCTGGCGTGAGCACGCCCGATATACCTCGATCCATGTTGATCCCGTGGTCGCGCCGTCCCGACCGCCGCGTCGAGCCGGTCAGTTGTTCTTGTTCGCGCGCTGACCTCGGCCGCGAAGGCCCGATCCAGCGCAACGACGTCGTCGTCGTGGCCGAGCCCGCGCGCCCTGACGCCTTCCTGCCTCGGCCACGTCGACCATCCTTTGCCTATGCTGCCCATCTGAGACCCGCGGTCTTGACCGGCGCGCGTCCCAGAGGCGGGTCAGCTCGTCGTCGAGCCTGCAGGAGCGTGACCGAGCAGCCCGGCCATCTCCAGGCGACGTGATGTAGTTGCCGACCGAGGTTGCGGGCGCGATCGTGATGCCCTGGCCGGCCGCAGGATCTTGTCGACGCTCGTTGTAGACGACGTAGAGCTCGATCAGCGGCGTCCCGCCCATGCCGTTGACGAACGCGAGCACGCTGCGTCGCCGCTCGTAGCCGAGGTCGCTGACGATCGGCGTCGACGAGCCATCTCGGCCATGTCGTCGACGCGGCGCGAGCTTCTCCGCGCCGCGCCCGGCTCGCCGTGGATGCCGATGCCGACCTCCATCTCGCCGTCGCCGAGGTCGAAGGTCGGCGTGCCGGCGGCGGGCAGCGATGCACGACGTGCAGCGCGACGCCGATACGACCGCGCCCGCTCGTTCACCTTGCCGCGCGATCGCGCGCCACCGTCGGCGAGGTCGTCGCCGCGCCTCGGCCGCGCGCGCCGGCGATCTTCTCGACCAGCACGGTCGCGCCGACGCCGCGCCGGCCCGCGGTGTAGAGCGAGTCCTGCACGGCGACGTCGTCGTTCGTCACGCACCGACTCGACCTCGATGCCCTCGTCCTCGGCGCGACCTCGGCGGCGAGCTCGAAGTTCATCACGTCGCCCGTGTAGTTCTTGACGATGTGCAGCGACGCCGGCGCCGCCGTCGACCGCCTTCGGTCGCGGCCAGCATCTGGTCCGGCACCGGCGACGTGAACACCTCGCCCGGGCACGCGGCGTCGAGCATGCCGGGCCCGACGAAGCCGCCGTGCAGCGGCTCGTGCCCCGAGCCGCCGCCGGAGACCAGCGCCGACCTTGCCCTGCACCGGGGCGTCGGCGCTGAACGATCACGTTCGGGCTGGGCGCCTCGACGCGTAGCCGAGGTCGGTAGGGCATGGGCTTCGCGCGATGCCGACGGCGCACATCGGTGACGACGTCCCCGGCTTGTTGATCGCGGCTTCTTCACGTTTCCTCCGCTCGGGTCGAGTCCCCAACGTCCAACGGGTCGGCCCCGGCCCCTCTCTCTTCCGCCACCCGGCCTTTTACCTCGATATCTGGCGCCTCCGGTCCTACCTCGCGCTGATCAGGCCTTGATTAATGAAGACGTCGTACACGACCGCGCCGATGATCCCCGACTCATTGGAGCCGGACGATCCGGGAGCCACCAGTGCCAGCTGACGCTGCCGTAGTTCCCGGCAGTGCCACTCCCGTCCCAGCCCGCGAACCACAGGCGAAGAGCCGCGGGCCGGAAGTCGCGGGCCGGGGTTGATCGCGTAACCGCTGTTGGCGCCGTAGGACATCCCTGATCCCCGCCACGAGCAGGCCGATGATCGCAGGGCCCAAGGTTTCCTTTCACGGAGCCAGGTTCCGGTCGTCGATGATCGCGAGCACGATTCCGACCCAGGAGCGCGGTGCCGATTAACTCGTCGATGAACGGTCCTGACCGGGCTGTGGAAGTACCCGGACGGGAAGCCGTCGCGAAGATGCTGCACGAGGCGACCGAGCTCGTCTCGCCCCGCGCACCGCGTGGGTCACGTGCTCGTAGCTCTTGATCGCGTCCTTGTAGTTGAGGTACACGAGCGCGGCGCCGGTGAACGCGCCGGCGACCCGGGCGGTGATGTAGACCAGGCACCTTCGCCCGGCGGGAACCCGCGGCGAGCATCGCCAGCGCGATCGTGACCGCTGGGTTGAGGTGCGCGCCGCTGATACCCTCCAGCGGCATGGGATCCCCATCACGACCGCCACGCACCATCCCCAGGTGATCAGCAGCCCGGTCGCCCGACGCCAGGAAGATCGGCGTGGCCGGTCGCCGCACGACCAGACCTGGTTCAGCAGCGGCAGCATCAGCCATTGCCGACTCAATACGCCGGTCGCCCAAAGGCGCGATCAGTGACGAACACGCCGAGATACTCCGAGAGGAACTCCCCCAGACCGTCTTCCGCCAGGCAGCACCGGCGCCCATGCCCGAACGTGCCAGACCCCGCCATTCCTTGGGGCTCTGTTGCTGTTTCCGCCACCTCCACCTCCCCTCTTTCGAACTTCCGTTTTCAGAGATACGTCCGCCTCGAGAGGCGGGTGGATCGCCGTTCTCGCTTATCGCACGTCGGCGGGGGACAGCGCCCGCTCTCTCTGGCGGCACGGTGCAGCGGTGCCACTAACGCACCGGGGCGTGCTGCGTGCGTGGCGACAAGCTCGCGGTCCCCGGCCGCGCGGGCCGTCAGCTGGGGGGAGACGTCGACGGCGTAGAGCCGACGAAGCTTCGCGCGCTTGAGAGCCGTCCTCCCCGCTGGGGATCAGAAACAGGTCGTACGGGTACGCGTACTGCGCGCGGGAAGCCGTTCTGGCGGGCCAGGACGCGCCCCCACAGGGAGACGCGGCCGATCGCGATCGATTCACCCTCGGCGCAACGGCGGCAGCTCCTGGTACGGGCGGCCGTAGTGCTGGCGAACCCCGGTGCAGCGGCGCAGCATATCCTCGGCGAGCTTCCGTCTTGAAGGCGTAGATGCCGCACTTCATGGCTTTCCGACAGGCGCCGCCGCGCCGTGCGTCGAGCACTCGGCCTCGAAGCGCGCCGCGCGCCGGCCAGCTGACGCTGGTGCCAGGTGAAGGATTCGAGCCGGTAGAGGTCGTCGTGCCGGCGCACGTGCCAGGGCCGCCAGGCGACGATCGGCTCGACGAAGACCGCGCTCGAGCTCACGCCGGTAGCACGGCCCTGAGCCGGCTCTTCAACAGGAGCCGGCGAAGGCACCGGCTCCTCGAGCGGTGCGATCTCGATCTCGTGCCTTCGGTCTCAGGGTGCGCCTATATCCACTAGTTCCTCCTGGGGCTTTTCATCGGAAATTCGAGGCAAAAGCTACAGAGCCGATTCGGACGGCTCAGATGGCGCGATTTGGTCATTTAGGGCCTGACTGAGGGCACTCGTTCCACGAGGATTTCCGGCTCCCAGACGATCAAGTAGCCTCGCGCCCGTGCTGAGCGAGTTCCTCGCTTCACCTCCGAGTCCGTCACGCAGAGTGGCCATCCGGACAAGGTCGCGCGACCAGGTCTCCGACTGCGGTCCTCGACGCCGTGCCTCGCGGACGATCCGACCGGCCGCGTCGCCTGCGAGACGCTGATCACGACCGGACTCGTCGTCGTCGCCGGCGAGATCACGACCGAGACCTACGTCGACATCCCGCGCGCTCGTCCGCGAGCACGATCGAGCGAGATCGGCTACACGCGCGCCAAGTACGGGCTTCGACGCCGAGCACGTGCGGCGTCGTCGTCGCGATCGACGAGCAGTCGCCCGACATCGCGCAGGGCGTCGACGCCTCGCTACGAGGTCCAGCACGACCCGGCGACGACGACCCGCTCGACCGCGTCGGCGCGGGCGACCAGGGGATGATGTTCGGCTACGCGACGCGACGAGACGGCCGAGCTGATGCCGCTGCCGATCATGCTCGCGCACAAGATCGCGCAAGCGCCTCGCCGCAGGTGCGCAAGGTCGGCGAGCTGCCGTACCTGCGGCCCGACGGCAAGGCGCAGGTGACGGTTCGCTACGAGGTCGACGAGCAGCGGACGCCAGCGGCCGGTCGAGATCGAGCGGATCCTCATCTCGACGCAGCATCGCGACGGGCTGCGACGCCGAGACGCTGATCAAGCCCGACCTGATCGAGCACGTGCTCGCAGCCGATCCTGCCGACGCGACCTCTACGACGAGAACGCGGCTCGGCGACAGCGACTTCGTCTACGTGCAACCCGACCGGCAAGTTCGTCGATCGGCGGGCCGATGGGCGACACCGGCCTGACCGGGCGCAAGATCATCGTCGACACCTACGGCGGCGCCGCGCCGCCACGGCGGCGGCGCGTTCTCGGGCAAGGACCCGACCAAGGTCGACCGCTCGGCCGCGTACGCCGCGCGCTACGTCGCGAAGAACGTCGTCGCGGCCGGGCTCGCCGACCGCTGCCAGATGCAGGTCGCCTACGCGATCGGCGTCGCGCACCCGGTCTCCGATCGTGGTCGGACGCTTCGGCACCGAGGCGGACGGGCTGACGCACGACGCGGATCGAGGAGCTCGTCCGCGAGCACTTCGACCTGCGCCCGGCGGCGATCCTCCGCGACCTCGACCTGCGCCGCCCGATCTACGCGAAGACCGCCGCGTACGGCCATTTCGGCCGCGACGACCACGACTTCACCTGGGAGCGCACCGACAAGGCGGAAGCGCTCGGCGCGGCGAGGCATCGGCGCCGCCGAGACCGCGACGGCTTAAGGCTCGTGATCTACCACTCAGGCAGGCCGGACGAACAGACCGGCGGCGGCCTTCTCGCCGATCGCCTGCTCGCTGCCGTCCGATCTTGATCGGTGAACTGCCCGGCGGCGGGCTGGGCGCCTTGCAGCTCGAGCTCCGTCCCCGGCACGAGCCCTCGTCGTAGAACCAGTGCAGGAGGTCGCCGTCGTGCTCGGCGAGGCGGACGATCGTCGGCCTCGCGCCGCGGCTCGAGGTCGGCGAGCGGCGCCAGCTCCGCGTTCTCCGCCTGCTCGAACGTCGGTGTCGACCGGCCAGCCGTGCGGGCAGCGGTCCGGGCTGCCCGAGCTGCTCGTCGATCCGCTCGATCATCTCGTCGGTGAACGTGTCGCCGAGCTCGTCGGCGTGCACGTGCGCCTCGGCCGCCGTGTAGCCCATGAAGTCGGTGAGGAGCCGCTCGATGATCCGGTGCTTGCGGACGACGCGCTCGGCCCGCTCGCGCCCGGTCTCGGTGAGGATCGCCTCCTTCTGCTCGCCGCGCTCGACGAGCCCGTCCGCCTCGAGCCGCTTCAGCATCTCGCCGGCCGAGGCGCGCGAGACGCCGAGCATCTCGGCGACGCGCGACGCGAGCGTCGGCGAGCCGTGTCGGTCGGCGGCCGGTACTCGCCGATCGGGAAGGCGAGGAAGTAGATCGTCTCGAGGTACTCGTCGACCGAGTGCCCGCTGCGCCATGACCGATCACTGTTGACTACACCGGAGCTGTGCTATAGTGCTGGCCTCCTGTAAGGCGCACCTTGATCGACCGAAGAGCACCTGACTCGTGACCACCAGATCCTCGTCTCGGCGCCGTTGCCGGCGCGACCATCTTCCTCGGCCTTCCGCTCGGGTGGGCCGATGCAGCGATCATCCGCCTGCAAGGCGAGCCGTCTTGCAGCGACTGGCGACGGGGATCCTGCTCTTCCTTCTCTGGGACGTGCATGCACGCGACGGCGATCGAGCCGGTCGACGAGGCGCTGCGCACGCGCAGTCGACGGCGGGCAGCTGCCTGGCCTGGTTCGCGTGGCTCGTCCTGGCCGGTGGCTTCGTCGTCGGGCCTGATGAGCCTCGTCTACTACGACGCGCTGGATCGAAGCGGCAAGCGGCAGCCAGGCGATGCTCGGCCCGGGCGCCGCGTCGGTCGGCGGAGTTCAGCCGGCCAGGCCGGCGTCGCTGTCGGCCTCCGCCGTCAGCTGGCTCGCGATGCTGCATCGCGACTGGCATCGGCCTGCACAACTTCTCGGAGGGGCTCGCGATCGGACAGTCGGCGCGCGCAGGGCGAGATCAGCCTCGCGCTCTGCCCGTGATCGTCGGTTTCGCTCGCACAACGCGACCGAGGGCTTCGGCATCGTCGCCCCGCTGCTCGGCGAGGCAGCGAGCCGACCGAGCTGGCGCTTCCTCGCTCGCTGCTCGGCGTGATCGGCGGCGGCCCGACCGTTCATCGGCACCGCTGATCGGCCACAGACGTGGATCAGCGAGAGCGCTCTCGATCCTGCGTTCCTCACGCTCGCCGCCGGCTCGATCCTCTACGTCGATGCTCGAGCTCGCCGAATGCGATCTGGCGGGAACGTTCGGCCTCGAAGCAGCTCGATCGCCTGTGCGATCGCTGCTCGGCCTCTTCGCTCGGCTTCGCGACCGACTTCGTGCTCGAGGCAGCACGGCGTCTAACCCCGCGCCTCTAGGCTCGGGACGGTGCGCCGTTACGCCATCCGTCTACCCGCTCGTCAGTCGCCCGTGCCGTCGCGCGGCCCGTTCACTGTACGGAGCATCCGGACGGCGTCGGCAAGGGCGCGGTTGTCTCGGTGCCGCTCGGGCGCTCTGCGCGTGCGCGGAGTCGTCGTCGCGAGCCTGGTCGACGGCGCCGCCGGACGGCGTCGACGCGTGCGCCGATCGCATGGCGTCTCGACGAGCTGCCGCCGGCGCTCGTCGACCTCGCGCTCTGGATCGCCGACTACTACGGCTCGACGCCGGCCGGGCGCTCGAGCTGGTCGCGCCGCGCGCCGGCGCAAGCGGCGGGAGAGCGGCGCCGCCAGGCGACCGGCTAGGCCCTTGCCGGCGAGGCGGCGCCCGAGCGCGCTGACGGCCGAGCAGGAGGCGGCGGTCGAGGCGATCGTCGAGGCGCATCGACGGCGGCGGCGGCCACTTCCTGCCTCTACGGCGCGACCGGGCAGCGGCAAGACCGAGGTCTACCTCCAGGCGTGCGCGGCCGCGCTCGAGCGGTGGCTGGGCGCGATCGTCCTCGTGCCCGAGATCGCGCTCGACGCCCGCAGGCGCTCGGGCGGTTCCACGCGCGCTTCGGCGACGCGGTCGCGCTGCTCCACTCCGGGCTGACCGAGGCGGAGCGCCGCGACGAGCGCGAGCGGATCGCCGCGCGGCGAGGCGCGGGTCGTCGTCGGCGCGCGCTCGGCGGTCTTCGCGCCGGTGCGCGGACTCGGCCTGATCTGCGTCGACGAGGAGCACGACGCGTCGTACAAGCAGGAGTCCGACCCGCGCTACGACGCGCGCACGGTCGCCGCGAAGCGGGCGCGCGCTCGAGGGCGCGGTCGCCGTGCTACGGCACGCGCGACGCCGCGGCCCGAGAGCTGGGCCGCGCTCGAGCGCCTCGAGCTCGGCGGCGCGACTCGGCGGCGCTGCCGCCGCGTGCGGGTCGTCGACCTGCGCCGCGAGGCGGGCTATCCGCTCTCGGCGCCGCTGCTCGCCGAGCTGGGCAGCGATCGTCGAGCGGCGGCGGCAAAGGCGATCCTGCTGCTGAACCGCCGCGGAGTCGCGCCCGCGCGCTGCACTGCCGCGCCTGCGGCGACGACGATCCGCTGTCCGAACTGCGACGTCGCGCTCGTGCTGCACGGCGAACGGAGCGCTCCGCTGCCACCACTGCGGCTCACGCGGAGCCGCGCGCCGGAGCCGTGCCCCGACGTGCGGCTCGGCCGAGCTCGCCCGGCTCGGCGCCGGACACGCAGCGGCTCGAGCGAGAGCTCGCGACGCAGGTTCCCGAGCTCGAGCTGATCCGGCTCGACGCCGACACGGCGCGAAGCCCGAGGCTGCCGCCGCGGCGCTCGCCGCTTCGCGCGACACCGATCGCGCCGTGCTCGCTCGGCACGCAGATGGTCGCGAAGGGCCACCACTTCGAGCGGCGTCGCTCTCGCGGCGGTGATCGACGCCGACACCGGCCTCGGCTGCCCGACTTCCGCGCCGAGGAGCGGACGTTCCAGCTGCTCACCCAGCTCGCAGGGCGGAAGCTGACGCGACGCGCCGGGCGGTACTGGTCCAGACCTTCCGACCCGACTCCCGTCCGGTCGAGCTGGCAGCGCGCCACGACGTCGCCGCGGTTTCTCGACCGGCGAGCTCGAGCGCCGGCGCGAGCTCGGATACCCGCCGTTCCGCCATCTCGTTCGGATTCTCGTCAGCGGGCCTGAGCCGGGGACCAATGACCCGTGCGCTGGAGGAGGTGCGCAACGGAATGCAGTGGCGCCGAGATCCTCGGCCCGGCACCGCTTCTTCCGCCTTCGCGGCCGTCATCGAGCGCGAGCTCGTCGCGAAGACGGACGAGCCGAGCGGAGTCGCAGCGCGCGGCCGGGCAGCTGCTGGCCGCACGCGGCCCCGGCGATGCGGAAAGTCGGCTTGACCGCAGTCGTCGACGTCGATCCGCAGAACCTCTAGCAGTCCATAAACTGGCGGCGTGTCCGAGCAAGACGTCGAACAGCAGGGCGAGGTTCTCGAAGAGCAGCCCGACCCCGAGCGCGAGGCGCGCCGGCGGCTCGCGCTGGCGCCAGATCCGCCAGTACCCCGATCCGGTGTTGCGGATGCGCGCAAGCGAGATCGAGAGCTTCGACGACGATCTCCGGCGGCTGGTCAGCGGATGAAGGACCTGATGCAGGAGGCGAACGGCGTCGGCCTCGCAGGAACGCAGGTCGGCACCCTGCAAAGGAGTGTTCGTCTTCCAGCCGGAGGGAGAGGACGAGGCCCCGCGGGCGCTTGTCAATCCCGTCCCGGTCAAAACGTCCGAGGTGACCCTCAGCGACACGGAGGGGCTGCCTCTCGATGCAGGGAGTGAGCATCCCGGTCGAGCGGCCGGTAAAGGTCACGATCGAGGCAAGGACGAGAACGGCGAGGACGTCAGGCTCGAGCTCGAGGAGCGCGATGCGCGCGTGTGTGCAGCACGAACTCTGACCACGTCGACGGGATCCTGATTCTCGATCGGACGACGGCCGAGGCTCGGCGCGAGGCGCTGGGATCCTGCGGCCGGAGCCTGTCCTCGGCGCGCTGGCCTGGAGTCCCTTTCGTGATGGGGCCTCGTCGCCGCGGTGCGATGGTCGGTTCCTGGCAAGGACGCAGGGAGTGCTCGTATCGAGTAGATACGGGCGCGACTGAGACGCCGCCGAGGCCGTCCAGCGCGGCGCGGCGGCACAGCGCCTCATTGCGAAAGGGACTCTTAGATGACACGCATCGCCGTCGCTGCGACGGCGCCGTTCGGGGACTGACGTGCTCGAGCGGCTGGCCGCGCGGCACGAGATCGCCTATCTGCTCACGCAACCAGACCGTCCGAGCGGTCGCGGCAGGCGGGTTGCCCCGCCACCGGCGAAGCTGAGCGCCGAGAAACTCGGCATCCCGGTACGGCAGCCGGAGCGGCTCGGGGCGAGTTCGATTCCGAGGTGGACACGCTCGTCGCCGTCGCATACGGACAGCTGGTCCCGCGCGGCGCCTTAGAGCGCGCGCGCTGGCTCAACGTCCACCCGTCGCTCCTGCCGCGCTGGCGCGGGGCGGCGCCGGTCGAGCGGGCCGCTGATGGCGGGCGACGAGGAGACCGGCGTCACGATCCATCGAGCTGGTCGAGGAGCTCGACGCCGGGCCGATCGCGGCTCAGGAGAGGTTTTCGGTCGGGATCGACGACGACGCCGGAGCCGTCTTCGCGCGCGCTGCCGAGCTGACGCCCGACCTGATCGACGCCGCGCTCGACAACCGACGGCCGGCGCCGCAGGCGTGAGGACGGCGCCACCTACGCCGAGAAGATCGGGCCTGCCGATCGAGAGCTCGACTGGTCGCGGCCGCCGGAGGAGCTGCACAACGGGATTCGTGCTCTCTCGCCTCACATCGGGGCGCGCGGCCTGGTCGAGGAAGGCCGGCGATCGTCTGGCGCTCGCGCCTCGTCGACGGCAAGCTGGAGTTGCTCGAGGTGCAGCCGAGGGCCGCCGCCGGATGACGTACGACGGATTCCTGCGCGGCCTGCGCTGATGGTCTCGCCGGCACGCGCGCGCCGCCTATGAGACCGTGTTCCGCGTCTTCGAGCAGGACGCCTATGCCGACCGGGCGTTCACGAACCGCGGTCGCGAGCCTCGACCAGCGCGACCGAGCATTTGCACAGCGGCTCGCCTACGGGACGATCCAGCGCGTGCGCGCCCTCGACTACGCGATCGAGCAGCTCGGACGCCGGCCGGTGCGCAAGCTGGACCCGCCGGTTCGGGCCGCGCTGCGGCTCGGGGCCTACGAGCTCGGCTTCATGCAGACGCCCCGGCACGCCGCCGTCAACGAGGCCGTCGAGCTGGTGCGGCGCGCCAGGTTGGAGCGAGCGGTCGCTTTCACGAATGCGGTCGCTGCCGCCGCGTCGCGGACGGGATCCGGAACGCTGCTCGAGTCGTTGCCGGAGGGCGCGCTCAAGCATTCCTATCCGGACTGGGTCGAGGAGGTCTGGACGCGCGACTTCGGCCGCGAGCAGGCGCTGGCGCTGATGCGGGCGCAGAACGAGGCGCCCGAAACGGTCGTGCGGCTGATTCGCGGCGAGATCGAGGGCGAGCCGACCGACATCCCGGGCGCCTATCGGGTCGAACGAGTGGATGAAGACGCGCTCGCCGAAGGCCGGATCTGGCCACAGAGCCGGGGCTCTCAGCTCGCCGGCCTCGTCGTCGGCGCGCGCGAGGCGAACGGACGCTCGATCTCTGCGCGGCGCCGGGCGGGAAAGCGACGATGCTCGCAGGAGACGTCACTGCAGTCGAGAAGCATCCAGGCCGCGCCCGGGAGCTCGAGGAGAACGCGGCCCGTCTCGGAGCCACGAACGTCAGCGTCGTCTGCGCGGATGCGCTGGAGCTTCCGCCCGAGCTCCGCGACTACGACCGGGCCATCGTCGACGCTCCCTGCTCGGGCCTCGGCGTCCTCGCCTCGCGGCCGGACCTGCGTTGGCGGGCGGAGCCGCTGCCTGAGCTGCAGCTCGCGCTCATGCGGGCGGCCGCCGATCGTGTGCGGACCGGCGGAATCATCGTCTACTCCGTCTGCACGCTCAACGCCGACGAGAACGAAGCGATCATCGAAGCGTCTGGCCTCGCGCCGGAGCCGCTCGGCGAGGAATGGCCGCAGTTCGCTCATCCGAAGCGCCCCGAGTTCTTGCTGACGAGGCCTGACCTCCACGGGACGAGCGGTTTCTTCATCGCGAGGCTGCGGGTTTGATCGAGGTCCCTGAGCGCCTGGGCTGGTGGCGCGACCGAACGGGCGGAGCGGCTTGGCTGGAGTCGCTGCCGCAGCTCGCGGAGGAGTGCGCGGAGCGCTGGTCGCTCCGGCTCGGCGAGCCCTTCGGGCAGGCACACGTCTCGTTGACCGCGCCCGCGACGCTCTCGGACGGCGGTCAAGCGGTGCTGAAGCTCAACTTCCCGGAGGAAGAGAGCGCGCCTACGAGGCCGATGCGCTCACGCATTGGCGCGGCGAGGGTGCGGTACGGCTGCTCGAGGTCGACCGCGAGCGGAACGCGCTGCTGATCGAGCGCGCCGGCCCGGGCACGTCGCTCTGGGAGGTCGAAGACGACGAGGAGGCGACCGTGATCGCAGCCTCGGTGTTGAGGCGCCTGTGGCTGCGCCCGCCGCCTGACGACCATCCGTTTCGCCTGCTTGCTGACGAGGCCGAGCGCTGGACGACGCAGCTTCGCTCCGACTGGGAGGCGCTCGGCCGGCCGTTCGAGCAAAGGCTGGTCGACGCAGCAGGCGCGACCGCCCGTGAGCTCGCCGGATCGCAAGCGAAGCTGGCGGTCTGCCACCAGGATCTCCAGGGCAGCAACGTCCTGAAGGCACAGCGGGAGCCGTGGCTTGCGATCGATCCGAAGCCGATCGTCGCGGAGCCGGCGTTCGACGTCGCGTCGCTCCTCCGCGACCGCCGTTGGTCGATCGACCGGGCGATTACTCAGAGGCGTCTCGACCTTCTAGCTGCGGAGCTCGACCTCGATCGCGATCGGATGCAGGGCTGGGGCCTCGTCCATGCGCTTCATTGGGGCGTCGGCCCCGACAAGATCGAGCCGGACTTGGTCGAGTGCGCTCGGCTGCTGGCTGCATAGGATCCGGACGAATGGCCTGGGCAGACGGGTTGCGAGAGGCCGAGGTCGAGCCTTCCCTCTATGCGGCCGACTTCGCGCGCCTCGGAGAGCAGATCGAGCAACTGCTCGCCGCGGGTACGCGCCTCTTTCACTACGACGTTGGCGATGGACACTTCGTCGAGCCGATCATCATCGGCCCGATCGTGCTCCAGTCGATCGGCGACCTGATTCACGAGGGCGGCGGCCGCGTCGACGTCCACCTGATGATCGAGTCGCCGGAGCGGCATTTCGCCGCGTTTCGCGAGGCCGGCGCGGACAGCGTCACCTTCCACTGCGAGGCGGTGGAGGACGTAGGCGAAATTGCCGCGGCGGCGCGCGAACAGGGCCTGGGGGTCGGCGTCGCGCTGAAGCCGAAGACGTCCGTCGATGACGTGGCCGAGGCGGCGATCGCGGCCGCGGCCGACTTCGTTCTCTGCATGAGCATCGAGCCGGGTTACTCGGGCCAGAAGTTCATGCGGGAGGCGTTCGAGCGTCTCCGCCGGCTGCGGGAGCTCTTACCTGAGGCGATGCAGCTCCAGGTTGACGGCGGTGTCAACCACGAGAACATCGCCGCGGCGCGGGACGCAGGCGCGAACCTGCTCGTCGCGGCGACGGCCGTCTTCGGCGGTGGCGATCCGGCCGCGGGCTACCGTGAGCTCGTGGAAGCGCTGGGATGAGTTTTCTCGAGCGGGCACTGGAGCTCGCCGAGCGCGGGCGCGGGACGACGCAACCGAATCCGGTCGTCGGCGCGGTGCTCGTGCGCGACGGCGAGGTCGTCGGCGAGGGCTGGCACGAGCGCAATGGCGAGGCTCATGCAGAAGTGAATGCGATCGCGGCCGCGGGCGATCGTTCCCGCGGGGCGACCCTCTACGTCACGCTCGAGCCGTGCGCGCACGTGGGTTCGACGCCGCCGTGCGCCCAGGCTGTGATCGACGCCGGCGTGGCGAAGGTCGTGGTGGGAACGCGGGATCCGAGCGTTGACGCCGCAGGCGGCCTCGAGCGGCTTCGAGAGGCCGGCGTCGAGACGGAGCTCGCCGAGGGCGAGCTCGGCTTCCAGGCGCGGCAACAGGAACGAGGCTTGGCGGACCTGGGTGACGAAGCGCCGGCCCTTCGTCACCTACAAGGCTGCGATGACGCTTGACGGACGGCTGACGCTGCCGGGGGCGCGGTGGATCTCAGGCGAGGAAAGCCGCAGGCTCGTCCACGAGCTGAGGGCCGCGTCGGATGCGGTCGCCGTCGGCATGGGGAACGGCGCGGGCCGACCGTCCAGCACTGACGGCCCGCGACGTCGCGCTGCGCGGCAGCCGCGGCGGCTTGTCTTCGGCAGCGGGCCGTTGCCCGAGGGTGTGGATCTGGAGCTGCTCTCAGGCCCGCTCGAGGAAGAGCTCGGCCGCCTTGCCGAGGAAGGAGTGCAGTCGCTCTTGCTGGAAGGCGGACCGACGCTCGCGACCGCGTTCATTGACGCGGGCCTGATCGACAAGCTGTTCGTCTTCGTAGCGCCGAAGCTCGCGGGCTCCGGGCCGACGCTGCTCAGGGAGTTGGACGAGCAGGTGGAGTTGCGCCGTTTCGATACGCGCCGGGTCGGACAGGACATTCTGCTGACGGCCTATGTCAACGAGCCTTGAGAGCATCCGAGTGGCAGATCGAATCGTGACCGCGATCTCCCGCTGGCTGGCGCACCACAGCTCGGACGACGAGCTCCGCCGCGAGCTCGAAGCCAGCGACCTGGTCGACCTGACGCCAACCCAGGCGGAAGCCGTGCTCGAGCTCCAGAACGAAGCTCGACGTGAACAGCGATCGTCCGGCCCTGGAGATGATCGCCCGCGAGGCACTCGAGGCCATCGCGGTCGCGGACTGACTTTCGGGGAGCGTTAAAGGATCACGCGCGCGCATCCCCACCCTGGGTGGTGGCTATGTCCACCCGCCACCCGCGGTGAGCGTATCGCCGAAAACCGCACGTGTCTGGCGCGCGCCTGTGACGATTTTGCGCCGTTGGCGCTCAGGCCGCAACCGCTCATCGCTGGCGTAGGCTTTCGACCATGTTCACCGGCATCGTTCGCGAGCGCGCAAAGGTCGCATCGTTCGACCGCGGCCGGCTCGTGGTCGAGAGCTCGCTCGACCCGACCGTCGGAGACTCGGTCGCCGTTGACGGCGTCTGCCTGACCGTTGCCGAGCGAACTAACGGCTCGCTCGCGTTCGACGTCATGCCGGAGACGCTTCGGCGCGCCAAGCCCTTCGGAGCCGAGGTAAATCTCGAGACCGCGCTTCGCGCCGGCGACCCGCTCGGCGGCCATTACGTTCAGGGCCACGTCGACGGCGTCGGCCGCGTCCGCTCGATCGAGCCCGAGGGCGACAGCCGCCGGGTCGTGATCGAGGCGCCACCCGACGTGCTCCGCTACTGCGTCGAGAAGGGCTCGATCACCGTCGACGGCGTCTCGCTGACGATCGCTGCAATGAGCGAGAGACGCCTTCGAGGTCGCGTTGGTTCGCCACACACTCGAGGCGACGACGCTGGTCTCGCTGAAGCCGGGCGACAACGTCAATCTCGAGGTCGACGTCCTCGCCAAGTACGTCGAGCGCCTCGTCGCACGGTGAGGCTCGAGCCGCTCTACCGCGTCGAGTTCTTCTATCCGGAGCACTACGACATCAGTGGGCCTGACGTCGGCGGCGTTTTCCTCGCCGAAGGCCGCTGCGAAGGCTCCGTGAGCGGTCGCTTCCGCGGCCTCAATCACCCGCGACTGCGGCCCGACGACGTCTATCTCGCCCAATTTCCAGGGCGTGATCGAGACGGACGATGGCGCGAGGATCGCTTTCGACTACCGCGGCTACGGCCGCGCCCGAGACTACGGGCGAGAGGTCGTCGGCACGGCATTCCACTCGACCGGAGACGAGCGATATGCGCGCCTCAACGACGCCGTCGCCGTCCTGAGCGGCGAGGGTCGCGACCGTCAGATCAGACTCGAGGTCGCGGAAGTCGTCTGGGAGTCACTCGGCTGACCCGCGGTACGATCCAGCGGATGGCAACCGAGCTCGAAAAGCAGACGCCTTTCGCGACCGTCGAGGAGGCGATCGAGGACATCCGCGACGGCAAGTTCGTGGTCGTCGTCGACGCTGCCGACCGCGAGAACGAGGGCGATCTGACGATCGCGGCGCCAGTTCGCGACGCCGGAGGCGATCAACTTCATGGCCACGCACGGTCGCGGGCTGATCTGCCTCTGCCTGACCGAGGAGCGCTGCGACGAGCTCGGCCTGCAGCCGATGACCGAACGCAACGAGACGCCGTTCGGCACCGCCTTCACGGTCTCGATCGAGGCCCGCGAGGGGATCGCCACCGGCATCTCCGCCGCACGACCGTTCGCGCACCGATCCAGGTCGCGATCGACTCCGAGCAAGGGCGCCGACGACCTCGTCCAGCCCGGGCACGTCTTCCCGCTCCGCGCGCGCGATGGCGGCGTCCTCGCAGCGCGGCGGCCAGACCGAGGCGTCCGTCGACCTCGCGCGGCTCGCCGGCCTCGATCCCGGCCGGCGTCGTCTGCGAGATCATGAACGAGGACGGGACGATGGCCCGCGTCGCCTGACCTCGATCCCGTACTGCGAGCGGCACGGGCTGAAGCTCGATCACGGTCGCCGACCTGATCGAGTACCGCCGCCGGCACGAGAAGCTGGTCGAGCGGACGACCGCGGTGCGGCTGCCGACCGCCTACGGCGAGTTCACCGCGGTCGCCTTCCGCGAGACGCTGACCGGCAAGCACCACGTCGCGCTCGTCACGGGCGACGTCGACGGCGCCGAGGACGTGCTCGTCCGCGTCCACTCGGAGTGCCTGACCGGCGACGTCTTCCACTCGCTGCGCTGCGACTGCGGCGAGCAGCTCGAGCAGGCGCTGCGCGCAGATCGCAGCCGAGGAGCGCGGCGTCCTGCTCTACATGGCCCAGGAGGGCCGCGGAATCGGCCTGCTCAACAAGCTGAAGGCCTACGAGCTCCAGGAGCAGGGCCTCGACACCGTCGAGGCCAACCTCGAGCTCGGCTTCCCGCCGACGCGCGGGACTGGGGGATCGGCAACCAGATCCTCGCCGACCTCGGGCCTGTCGACGATCCGGATCCTGACGAACAACCCGAAGAAGATCAGCGGGCTGGAGGGCTACGGCCTGACGGTCGTCGAGCAGGTGCCGATCGAGGTGCCGCCCAACGCCGAGAACCGCCGCTACCTCGCGGCCAAGCGGGACAAGCTTGCGCACAAGCTGCACCACCAGGACCTGCGCTTCGACGAACTGGGGCCAGAAGAGTGAGCCGAAGAACGCTGGCCCGGCGAGGACCGGATCTCGGCAACGGAAGAGGACGACTCGGGAGCCGATTCTCACGAAGCGGAGGCCGACGGCCAGCCGGCGCCGCCGGAAGAGCAGCTCGAGGCTGAGGAGGCCGAGGAGGCCGAGGACGCCGAGCAGCGGCGCGACGCGATACGCCGGCGCCCGACGACGAGCCGCCCGCCGAGGAGGACGAGCTCCCACGCCTGCGCGGACCCGGCCACGCCCCCGGTCAGCTCTCGGTCCCGGACGGCTACGGCACCCTCACCGGCTCCTCGGACGGCGCCGGCCGCCCCGTTGCGGTCGTCGTCAGCCGCTTCAACGGCGAGGTGACGAACAAGCTGCTCGAGAGCGCGCTCGACGAGCTCGAGCTGGCGGGCGTGGCCCGCGACGCCGTCATGGTCGTCCAGGTCCCCGGGGCGTTCGAGCTGCCGCTCGGCGCGATGGCGCTCGCGAAGACGCGCCGATATGCCTGCGTCGTCGCGCTCGGCTGCGTAATCAGCGGCGAGACGCCGCACTTCGAGTACGTCGCCGGCGAGGCGGCGAGCGGTCTGCAGCTTGCCGCGCTCGGAGACCGGGGTGCCCGGTCTCGTTCGGCGTGCTGACGCTCGAATCCGCCGACCAAGCCGACGAGCGCGTGGCCAAGGGCGCCGAGGCGGTTCGCACCGCGCTCGAGATGGCGGACCTCTTCTCGCAGCTGCGCGCGAGCGCTACTGCTAGTCGCTCAGCTACACTGCCGCGCCGTGTCCAAGGTCTGCGCAGTCTGTGGGAAGAAGCCGGGTTTCGGGAACAACCGGAGCCACTCGATGGTGGCCACGAAGCGCCGCTTCAACCCGAACCTGCAGCGCGTCCGGGTGCTTCCTGGACGGGAAGGCGACGCGCGCGCCTACGTGTGCGCCCGCTGCCTCAAGGGCAACAAGGTCCAGAAAGCCGTCTAGCAACTTCTCAAGCCGCGTTCCACGTCTAAAGAATGATGGAGCGGGCTGAGCCACAGCTTTCCTCGTCGCTCGGCCGGATCACGATCTCGACCGGCGCGATCGGCCAGATCGTCTCGCAGACGGCGTCGCGCTGCTACGGCGTCGTCGAGATCGGCGGCGGCGCCAGGGCAAAGGTCGGGCGGTTGCTGCCGCGGAGCCGGGGCGTGCACGGGATCTCCGTCTCCGGCGACGGCGATTCGGTCTCGCTCGACCTCCACGTCGTCGTCGAGCACGGCCTCAACCTCGCCGAGGTCGCGGCGACGATCCGCTCCCAGGTTCAGTACGAGGTCGAACGGCTGACCGGCCTGCGCGTGGCGGCGGTTGACGTCCACATCCTGGACGTCCGCCAGTCAGCGTGAGCCCGCGCGACCAAGCGATTCTGCTTGTACGCGGTGCCGTCGCCGCGCTCGAGCGAAGCCGGTCTCGCATCGACGACCTCAACGTCTATCCCGTCCCCGACGGCGACACCGGCACGAACCTGGCGCTGACCGCGCGCGGCTGTGCTCGAGGAGCTCGAAGGCTCGACGGCGGACGACAGCGCGACCGTCGCGCGCGAAGCCACGCGTGCCGCCTTGATGGGCGCACGCGGTAACTCCGGCGTCATCCTCTCGCAGATCGTCCGCGGGATCGGCGAGTCGCTGGCGGCGGAGGATTCGATCGACGGTGCCGCGGTCGCGCGCGTCCTCCGCGCCGGCTCGCGATGCCGCGTACAGGGCGGTGCGCAAGCCGGTCGAGGGAACGATGCTGACCGCGATCCGCGCGCTCGCCGAGGCCGCCGAGGCGGAGCAGTTGCGGCCGGTCGGCGAGCTGCTCGAGCTCCTGGTGACCAAGGGCGAGGAAGCCGTCGCCCGCACCCAGGAGCAGCTCGACGTCCTGCGCGAGGCGGGCGTCGTCGACGCCGAGCGCCGCCGGCCTCGTCGAGCTTCTGCGCGGAATCGCGTCCGTCGTCGCCGGACAGCCGCTGCCCGAGGAGCCGCCGGTCGAGCGAGCGTCCGTCGAGGCCGCCCACCGGGAGCTTTCGCGTTTTCGCTACTGCACGACGTTCGTGATCGAGGGAGACCTTGACGCCGGACGCGCTCGAGGCCGAGTACGAACGGCTCGGCGACTCCCTGCTCGTAGTCGGGGACGAGCACGCCTTGAAGGTTCACGTCCACACGGACGACCCCGGCGCGGCGCTCGCGATCGGTACGCGCGTCGGCGCGATCGAGAACGTCGAGATCGCGGACATGCACCGCCAGACTGAGGCGCGCGAGCGCCGGCTGCTGGCGGCCGTCCCCGATCCGCCACCTGCGGCGGCGGGCGTCGTCGCCGTCGTGGCCGGCGCCGGCAACTGGCGCCTGTTCGAGAGCCTTGGCGCGGCACAGATCGTCGAGGGCGGGCAGACGATGAACCCCTCCGCGGCCGAGCTCCTTGCAGCCGTCGAGGCGACGAAGGCACCCGAGGCGCTCCTGCTGCCCAACAACCCCAACATCGTGCTCGTCTCCGAACAAGCCGTGTCGCTCGCCGTAAAGCCTGCGCGCGTCGTTCCCACGACTTCCATCCAGGCGGGCCTGGCGGCGCTCGTGGCCTTCAACCCCGAACTTTCGGCCGAGGAGAACGAGGCCGCCATGGTCGAGGCGGCAGCGCGCGTGGCGACGGGTGCAGTGACGACAGCCTCTCGGGATGTCCAGCTGAACGGCCGCGCCGTCGGGGTAGGCCAGTACATCGGCTTGCTGGAGAACGAGCCGGTAGCGGGCGGCGCCGAGTTCGAGCCTGTGGCGAGGGCGATCCTCGAGCGCCTGCTCGCCGAACCGCGGGAGGTCGTGACGTTGCTGACCGGCGAGGACGAACCGGATCTCTCAAGCCTGCTGGTGGAGCTCGAGCAGTCGAACCCCGAGCTCGAGATCGAGGTCCACTGAAGGCGGCCAGCCGCACTACCCGCTGCTCGTCTCGGCGGAGTAGCAGCAGCCGGATCGCTAGATTCGACCAGGTGGAGCCGCCAATTCGCGTCGTCCTGGTCGAGGACAACCGGGTCTTCCGCGAAGGTCTGGAGCTCGTGCTCGGGCTTCGCTCGGACATCGAGATCGTCGGGGCGGCCGAGGATGGCGCCGAAGGGGTCGAGCTGGCGCGCGAGCTGCACCCCGACGTCGTGCTGATGGACTACCGGCTGCCGGGAATGGACGGTGTCGAGGCCACGGCGGCGCTGCTCGCGGCATACCCTGAGGCGGCGGTGATCGGCCTGACGGCATCGGCAAACCTGCGCGAACGCCAAGCGCTGAGCGATGCCGGCGCCAGTCGACTGCCTCAGCAAGGACGGCGAGCTCGACCAGATCGTCGCGGCGATCCACCGCGCCGTGGGCACGACCCCGGCCGAGTAAGCGATGGACCTCACTGCCGCGAACACCGCGATCGTCGTCGACTCGACGGCCGACTTTCCGCAGGCGCCGGAGCGCTACCCGAACTGGCGGATCGTGCCGCTCTACGTCCGCTTCGGGCAGGAGAGCTTCCGGGACTACGTCGAGCTGGGACCCGCCGACTTCTACGCGCGGCTGCGTGGCTCGCCGGTCGTGCCGACCACGTCGCAGCCGACTCCCGGCGACTTTCACGCCGCCTACAAGGAGCTCGGCGAGTACGAGCGCGTCTACTCGGTTCACATCGCCGGCACGCTCTCGGGCACTGTCGAGAGCGCTCGGACAGCGGCGGCAGGAGTTCGGCGACCGGATCCGCGTGGTCGACACCGAGACCGCCTCGGCCGCCGTCGCGATGCTCGGGCTCGCGATCCAGCGGCGGCTCGAGCGGGGCACGACCGACGAGGAGGTCGAGGAGCTCGTCGGTCGGCATCGGCGCGAGTCGCAGCTGATCTTCACGCTCGACACGCTCGACTACCTCGCGCGCGGCGGGCGAATCGGCCGCGCGGCAGCGTGGGCGGGTGGGCTGATGAAGGTGAAGCCGATCCTGACGATCCGCGACGGCGAGGTGATTCCCATCAAGCGCGTTCGAGGCAACCAGCGCGCGCTTCCAGGAGTTCATCGCGGCCTTCGAGTCGGGCTCGAGCGACGGGCCCGGCTTGCGCGTCGCCATCGCCGACGCGGACGCACCTCGATCGCACCGAGGCGCTGAGGGAGCTGGTGCGGCGCACCCGCCCGGAGGCGGAGCTCGACCTCGTGACGACGCTCGGGCCTGTGATCGGTACCCATGCCGGCCCGGGCACGGTCGGGCTCTTCTGGTTCGCCGATGAGTGACCATCGTGGCTTCGCGGGCGCCGAGGCGCCTGAGCGCTGGCCGCCGACGCGAGGGCGGCCGCGTCCGGAGGAGCTCAACCGGTCGCTCGACACGCTGCCGGGCGTCGGCCCGTCACAGCGCGGCAAGCTGGCCAAGCTCGGCCTGCGGACGGTCCGCGACCTGCTCGAGCACCGGCCGCGCGACTACCAGCAGGCGGTGGGGAGACGCCGATCTCGAACCTGTTCGGCGAGGAGGAGGCGGTGATCGCCGGCGAGGTGCGGCGCATCTCGATCCGCCCGACCCGACGCCGGTTGACCGTTCTGAAGGCCGCGGTGCGCGACGAGAGCGGCGAGATCTCAGCGGTCTGGTTCAACCAGCCGTGGCTCGCCGACAAGCTGCAGCCCGGGACGCGGTTGCGCCTGCGTGGACAGCTGCGCAGGAACGAGTTCCACGTCCGCTCCTACGACCTGGACGGCGCGGCCGCGACCGCCGACTTCGCGCCGGTGTATCCCGCGAGCGAGGAGGTGACGTCGGCGCGCCTGCGGACGCTGGTCGAGAGCGCGCTTCCGCATGCAACCGACTTCGGCGACTCACTACCCGCTTCGCTGCGGGCGCGCGAGCGGTTGCCGCTCCGCTTCGACGCGCTCGTCGCCCTGCACCGCCCGCGCGACGGCGGCGAGGCCGAGCGGGCGCGCCGCCGGCTCGCGCTCGACGAGCTCCTTCTCCTGCAGGTCGGGCTGGCACGGATCCGCGAAGGAACGGAGGAGGCGACCGCGCCGGCCCTCGGAGAGCCGGGCGAGCTCGCGGAGCGCTACCGCCAGGCGCTCCCGTTCGAGCTGACGAAGGATCAGGAGCAGGCGATCGCCGAGATCGACGCCGACCTTGCGGCCGTCGACGCCGATGCAGCGGCTGCTCCAGGGCGACGTCGGCTCGGGCAAGACCGTCGTCGCGCTCTACGCGCTGCTGCGGGCCGTCGAGGCCGGCAAGACCGGGCGCGCTGATGGCGCCGACGGAAACCCTGGCCGAGCAGCACTTTTTGACGCTCGAACCGATCTGCACCGAGCTCGGTGTGCGCGACGGCGCTGCTGACGGGATCCGTCAAGGGCGACGCTGAAGGGGCGCAGATTCTCGTCGGGACGCACGCGCTGATCCAGGAAGGCGTCGACCTCTCCGGAGCTCGCAGTCGCGGTCGTCGACGAGCAGCACCGGTTTGGTGTCGAGCAACGTGGCGCCTTGGCCGCCGGGCGCTCGCCGCACGTCCTGCACATGACCGCGACGCCGATCCCGCGCACGCTCGCACTGACCGTCTACGGCGATCTCTCGGTGACGGAGATCGCCAAGCCGCCGGCGAATCGCAAGCCGATCGTGACCAGCTTGGGTGACCGACGAGCGCGGACCCGAGGCGTACCGGCGGCTGCGTAAGCACCTCGACGCGGGCCGGCAGGCGTACGTCGTCTGCCCGCTGATCGAGCAATCCGAGACCTCGCAGGCGCGCGCGCGGCCGAGGCCGAGGCGGAGCGGCTTCGGCGCGGCGAGCTCCGCGACTACCGCGTCGGTCTCCTGCACGGCCGACTACGCCCGTCCGAGCGGCGGCAGCTGATGGCGCACTTCAAGGCGCGGGAGCTCGACGTGCTCGTCGCGACGACCGTGATCGAGGTCGGCGTCGACGTCCCGAACGCGACGATCATGATCGTCCAGGAGGCCGACCGCTTCGGGCTCGCCCAGCTGCACCAGCTGCGCGGCCGCGTCGGCCGCGGCGCCGAGCAGTCCTATTGCCTGCTGGTCTCGCGCGCCGAAGGAGGAGCTGACCGACAACGCCCGCGAGCGCCTGCAGGCCCTCGTCGAGACGACCGACGGTTTCGAGCTGGCCGAGAAGGACCTGGAGCTCCGCGGAGAGGGCCAGCTGCTCGGAACGCGCCAGGCCGGTCTCTCCGAGTTTCGCTTCACGCGCCTGCGAGCCGACCGTGAGCTGCTCGAACGCGCCCGCGAGCTCGTCGGCGAGCTCGTCGACGTACGAAGGCCCGCTGAACGACGAGGTCGACCGCTTCTTCGCCGGAGCGGAAGCCGACTCGCTGGCGTGACTTCAGGGACTGTCCCCACCGGGGACTGTCCCTGAAACCGGCTGCAGCTAGTTGCCGCTTGAGGGAATGACGTTACTCAGGGACTGTCCCCACCGGGGACTGTCCCTGAAACCGGCTGCAGCTCGGTGCCGCTTGAGGGACAGTCCCCGTTCGGGGACAGTCCCTGAAAACCGGCTGCAGCTCGCTGCCGCTTGAGGGACAGTCCCCGTTCGGGGACAGTCCCTACGTGAGAATCATTGCGGGATCACACAAGGGCGCGCGGATCTTTGCCCCCAAGGGACGAGGACACGCGCCCGACGCGGACCGCGTCCGGGAAGCAGCCTTCAACCTGATCGGCCCCGTCGACGGCGCGGCCGTGCTCGACCTCTTCGCCGGCTCGGGCGCGATGGGCCTCGAGGCGCTCTCGCGCGGAGCGGCGAGCGCCGTCTTCGTCGAGAACGACCGCGACGCTCGCCGCACGATCGACCGCAACCTCGACAAGCTCGGCCTCACCGGCGCCCGCGTCGTCGCCAGGACGCCCTGCGAGCTCTCGCCGCCGAGGCCGCGGCTGGTCGCCGCTACGATCTCGTGCTGGTCGATCCGCCCTACGAGATGTTTTCTTCCTGCAAAACAGGCTTTCCCGGTACCTTCCGCCGTCCTCGCCGAGGACGGCCTAGTGGTCGTCGAAACCGGCGCGAGAGATGAGCCTGAGCTGCCCCCACTGAGCAAGCGAACCAGCCGCCGCTACGGCTCGGCGCGAATCACGCTCTTCGAGCACCCATGATCACAGCCATCTACCCGGGCACCTTCGACCCGGTCACCAACGGCCACGTCGACGTGATCGAGCGCGCGCCGCCGGCATCTTCGACCGCGCTCGTCGATCGGCGTCGTCGCCAACCCTCAGCACAAGCAGCCGATGTTCACACTGGACGAGCGGGTCGCCTTCCTGAACGAGGCGCTCGAGGGGCTGACCAACGTCGAGGTCGACGTCTTCTCCCGAGCTGGTGGTCGACTTCGCGCGCAGGTGGGAGGCGAAGGCGATCGTCAAGGGCCTGCGCGTGATCTCGACTTCGAGTGGGAGTTCCAGATGAACCAGCTGAACCGGACACTCGCGCCCGAGGTCGAAACGGTCTACGTGATGGCGAGCCCGGAGGTCAGCTTCGTCTCCTCGAGCGGCGTGAAGGAGATCGCCTCGTTCGGGGAAAGGTTGACGGGCTCGTTCCGGCGGCGGTCGCACGACGGTTCGTGGAGATGTTTCCGGACGGGCGGCCGGGGACGCCGGAGAACCCAGGGAATGAACGAGACGCAACGACTCGAAAGCCTCCTCGAAGGCGGCAACGGCGGCAACGTCACGCTGCCGCGAAGGGATGCGCTGGAGCTCGCTCAGAAGCTGAAGGTTCGAGGCAATCCGGGCGCCGCCACGCGGCTCGTAGAGCTGCTCAACTCGCCGGGTGACGTCGATCTCAACCCCGAGGAGGCGAAGAATCTGCTCGAGCAGCTGCGCGAGAGCGGGCGCCGCTGGGTCTTCGGCACGAACGAGGCGCGGAACTGCCGTCCCTCAAGCCACCGGAGTTGAAGGCCGCGCCCGAGCCCGAACCTGAGGCCCAGCCGGAACCCGAGCCAGAGGAAGAGGCTGAGCCTGAAGCCGAAGCGGAGCCGGGCCCGTACCGGAACCGGAGCCCGCCGCGGAACCAGAACCAGCGCCGGAACCACCACAAAAGCGCGGCTTCTTTCAGCCGCCTCTTCGGCAGAACTAGCGAATAGTGCTTCCTCTGTAATATCCGAGGATTCCATGGACGTACTCGTTCTCATCGACAAGCTCGACGACCTCGTGCACAACGCGAAGGCCGTGCCGCTGACCGACCAGGTCCGCATCGACCGCGAGGAGATCTACGACATCCTCGACCAGATGCGGGCGACGATCCCCGAGGAGATCAAGCAGGCCCGCTGGATCGTCAAGGAGCGGCAGGAGATGCTCGCCGAGGCGAAGCGCGAGTGCGACAGGATCCTCGGCGAGGCGCGCGAGCAGGCGGTTCGCGAGGCCTCGCAGACGGAGATCGTCAAGCTCGCCGAGCGCCAGGCGCAGGAGATCGTCGACGAGGCCACGGCGGCAGGCGCGCGAGACGCGGCTCGAGATGGAGGACTGGGCCGACAGCATCCTCTCGACGCTCGAGGTCAACCTCGACAAATTCCTGGGCGCGGTCAAGCGGGGACGCGAGCGGCTCCGTCGAGCGCTCGCAGGAGTCCGTCGTCGCCGGAGTCGGAGCCGGGGTCGGCATCGACGGCGGCTCGACGAACGACCAGCCCTTCTAGAGGCCCGTGGACACCTACCCGGCCGTCGCGAAAGCAAACGCGACTGGCGCAGCACGCCGACCGCCCGATCCCCGAGGACGTCGTCACGCGGATTCTCGACGCCGGTCGGGTCGCGGGCAGCGGCTCCAACAAGCAGCCGTGGACGTTCATTGTCGTCGAGGATGCCGAGCGGAAGGAGCGCCTGGCCGAGTCGGTCTACGCGACCGGGAATGTTCGCAGCGCCGCCCTCGTGATCGCGATTGCGACACCCGGCGGAGGCCGCGTTCTCGACGTCGGGCGCGCGATGCAGAACATGATGCTCGTCGCCTGGAACGACGGCGTCGCCTCGTGCCCGAACGGAATGCCGGACCGTGCGCAGACCGCCCAGGTGCTTGGTCTGGAAGCAGACCTCGGAGCCGGTGATCGTGCTCTCGTTCGCCTATCCGAGGCGCCCGCGCGGACCCTGAGACGAAGAGCGCCGAGGAGTGGAGCCGCGAGGCGAATCGTAAGCCGCTCGGCGACCTTCTGAAGCGCGTCTAGGCGTTGCTAGGTTGAGCGGGTGACCGCTCTCAATCTACGCACGCTCAGCTCCGTTCCGGCGAGCAGTTCGCCGACGAGCGGGAGATTCAACTCGAGCCGCTGGAGCTCGGCGGCCAGCGCTATCTGCCCGTGCTCGAGACCGTGCAGGCTGAGCTGTCGATCACGCGTGCAAAGCACAGGGACGATCGCTCGAGGCTTCGCTTCCACAACCGGCTCCACGGCCCCTGCTACCGCTGCCTCGAGGACGCCGTGCTCGAGCTGCCGATTTCGGCCCGCGAGTACCAGGCGACGAACCCCGACTTCCGACGAGCTGCGGACGCCGTACCTTGAGGACGACCGGCTCGACCTCTCGGCCTGGGCCCGCGACGCGGCGTCGCGCTGGCGCTGCCGCTTCAGATTCTCTGCCGACCGGACTGCGCCGGACTCTGCCCGGTCTGCGGCAAGGACCTGAACGCCGAGCCACACACGCACGACGAGGAGAAGTCCGACTCGCGCTGGGCCGCGCTCGCGCGAGCTCCGCGACAGGCTCTAAAGCACCCTGGCTATACTGCGCGGCCGCTGATGGCAGTCCCGAAGCGAAAAACGTCGAAGTCGCGCCGCGACAAGCGCCGCGCGCCAGCATGGCATCTCGTCGCCGAGGCTGAGCCTCTGCCCGAATTGCGGCTCGCCGACGCGGCCGCATCAGATGTGCCAGACGTGCAAGACGTACCGCGGCCGCGAGATCGAGCCGCTCCGCCCGCTCGGTTCGTAACGCCGTGGCACGCATCGCGGTCGATGCGATGGGAGGGGATAAGGCCCCGGAAGAGATCGTCGCGGGCGCGCTCGAAGCCGCCTCGCCGCAGATCACACCGGTCCTCGTCGGCCCCGCGGGCCTCGACACGCGCGGGCTCGAGCTCGTCGAGGCTCAGACGACGATCGCGATGGACGAGAAACCAGCCGACGCCGTCCGCGCCAAGCGCGACAGCTCGCTCGTCGTTGCGTGCCGGCTCGTCCGCGAGGGCCGAGCCGACGCGGTCGTTTCCGCCGGGAACACCGGCGCCATGCTCGCCGCGGGACTGCTCGAGATCCGCCGACTTCCGAGGCGTCAACCGGCCCGCGATCGCGGTCGTCCCACCCGCTAAGCGCGGGCCTTCGGTTCTGATCGACTCCGGCGCCAACGCCGACGGCCGGCCGGAGCACCTGCTCCAGTTCGCGCACATGGGCTCGGTCTTCGCGCGAGGAGATCCTCGGCATCAGCGATCCCGAGGTGCGCCTGCTCTCGATCGGCGAGGAGCCGGAGAAAGGGCAACCAGCTGACGCTCGAGGCGCACGCGGCTGCTGTCGAGGCGGACGACCTCGACTTCAGCGGGCAACACCGAGAGCCGCGACCTGCTCGAAGGCGCCGCCGACGTGGTCGTCACGCGACGGCTTCACCGGCAACGTCGCGCTCAAGGCTGCTCGAGGGGACGATCAGCCACGGTCCTCGACGGCCTGCGCGCGGAGATCACCGCCAGCCGTCGCGGCAAGCTCGGCGGCCTGCTGATCCGCCCGGCGGCGCGCGGCCTGCGCGACCGCCTCGATCCCGACACCTACGGCGGCGCCTATCTGCTCGGCCTCCGCGGGCTGGCCGTGATCGCGCACGGAAGCTCGTCGCCGCACGGCGATCGCGAACGCGATCCGGCTCGCCGCCGCGGGGTCGAGCACGACGTCGTCGGACGCCTCGCACGAGCGGCTCGCGGACAGAGCGTGTTATGATCGGCGCGCTTCTGAGCCCGAACCGACCAAGGTAGGTGAGATGGCAGCGTCGCGCGAGGAAGTCTACGAGCGAGTCAAGGAAGTGCTGACCGAGCAGCTCGGCGTCGACGAAGGCGAGATCACCGAGGAGGCCTCGTTCCAGGAAGATCTCGACGCCGACTCGCTCGATCTCGTCGAGCTGATCATGGAGCTCGAGGACCAGTTCGGGATCAAGATCTCCGGACGAGGACGCCCAGAAGATCACAGACCGTCGGGCAGGCTGTCGACTACGTCTCCTCGCACCAGTAGGCCGACGGGCGGCTCGACCGCGCTCGATCGATCGACGCTGCCCGCCGGAGCGCGCTCGAGCACGTCTTCACGCACGCCTCCTGGGCGCCCGATCGCGCGTCGTCGTACGAGCGGCTCGAGTTCCTCGGCGACAGCGTGCTCGAGCTCGCGATCGCCCGCGCGCTCTACGACGCGCTACCCGGACTTCTCGAGGGGCAGGCTGGCGAAGATCCGCTCGCACGTCGTCTCGCGCGCGAGCTGCGCTGTCGTGGCGCGGAGCTCGATCTCGGGACGCGGCTGCTGGAGCGCGGGCCGACGACCTGATCCCGAGGAGGAGCTCGCAGCGGCTCGATCGAAGAACCGCAACGTGCTCGCGGCGCTGCTGCAGGCGTCGCTGGCGCGCTCTTCCTCGAGCACGGCTTCGCAGAAGATCGAGCCGGCGGTCGTCGACGCGTTCGCGGACCGGATCGAATACGCGCTGCACGAGCCACGTCGACTTCAAGACCGAGCTTCAGGAGGCGCTCGCCCGGCGGGGAGGAGGCGGTCAGCTATGTCGGTGCTGAACGTCGAGGGCGCGCCGCACGACCGGCACCTTCACCTGTGCGGCAAGCATCGACGGCGACCAGGCCGGAGTCGGGCAGAGACGCTAAGAAGGCCGCGGAGCGAGCGGCGGCTCAACAGGTGCTCGCTAAGCTCGGCATCTCCTAGCCCCAGGCGGAGATCAGCGTTGGACTGGACCCCACCAGCGGAATAGCCAGTCGGCCCGTCCGCTGACTGTCGGCCGGGCCAGGCGATCGAAACGCCTGCGCGGTACCGTTGTTCAATCGGCTTTGCGACTCACCCGTGGCGTACTCGTTCTCGCCCAGGCAGCGTCGTGTTCGCACCAGGGCGGCCGCTGCGGCTCGTCTCATCGCGAGCCCTTGGGCTGCAGCGATCCCGGCGGCCGCTCTCGTCACGCCGGCGTCACCATCGCAGCAACTCGGCGGAGGAGCGGACTTTCTGACCGCGCTCGCGGCAGTCGCGACTCCGCTACTCGCGGCCGGCGCGGGCTGGGCGCGGGTTGGCGGCTTCCATGGTTGCCGGCAGTCTGCGTGCCGCCGCTCTACGCAGTCGCCTGGCTACGGCCCGAAGCTTGGTCGAGCGACCTTGCCGGGGGTCGTGCTGATCGCAGGCGCCTGCTTGGCCATCACGGGCCTTGTCGCCGGCGTCGCGCCGCGGTCGTGGCTGACGGCCGGGCTCGTGCTGCTCGTCGTACTCGACGTGATCCTGGTCTGGGGCGACCGTCAGGTCGAGCCGACGATGAACGCGCTTCAGGCTGCGGCGCCGCCGACGATCGGGCGCCCGCTGCCAGTGCTGCAGCAAGTGGACTTCGGCTCGGCCACGATGGGCTGGCTCGACTTCGCCGCGCCGGCGCTGCTGGGACTGCTCGTCCAGCGGCGATTCGCTGCCGGGGTCGCCACGGGCCTCGCGGCCGGCCTTTGGGGCTGCTGCTTCTGGTGACATCGCCGATCGCAGCGACCCCACCGGTGCTGGTCGGTCTGATCGTGGGGCGCAAGGGTCGCCGTCGTTTGCCAACCCTGTCGCCGGCCCAAAGCTCTTCTCCCGAGGGACTGTCCCTGAAGGGGACTGTCCCTGAAAACCGCCGGCGGAGACCGCTCAGGCCTCGAGCTTGCGGCCTGCTTCGACCGCCGCCCTAGGCGAGTGTTCGCGAATTACGCTAGAAGGAATCTACGCCCAGGGCAGACGAGCCCAGTTCGGCGGCCGCTCTCGCCGGAACCGCCCGACCGTCGCGTACGCCTGCCTCCAGTCGGAGGTCTCCTCCGCCACGCTCGCGCCGTAGCGCGCCGCGAGCTCCGACACCGGGTAGTGCACTCCCGGGCCCGAGCGCGAACCGACCATCAGGATCACACACGGCCCCTCGCCCGCGCCCACGAAGGCGTGCTCGGTCCACGGGGGAGCGTGGAAGAAGTCCCAGGGCCGCAGGCGTCGCTCCTCGTCCTCGACGAGCAGCGCGCACTCTCCTGAAAGGACGAGGAACGCCTCCTGGTTCTCCTCGGCGTGGTAGAGGCCGGTCTCGCCGGGCTCCAAGACGGTGAGGTTGATCCCGAGCTGGGCGAACTCGACCGGCGCATCGCCGTACTCGTTCTCGAAGCCGCACCTCGCGCCCCTCTCTCCGAGTTCCACCACTCGGCGTCGCGCACGTTGACGACGAACCAGCCCTGGGTGACGGGCGTGAGCCCCGATCCGAAGTCCTCGAGCTGTGCTTCTGGGCACGGACGCGATTCTCGCACCTCGGGACGGGTCTCCGATGTGGGTCTGCGTTCGGGACTGACCCCTGACGCAGCCTAGGCAGAGACCGATGAGTTACGGGTCGCCGAGCGGTCTACAGAACTACATCTACCGGCAACCCGGGAGGCAGCATGAGGTTTCTCTCTCACTTCCGCTGGCATCAAGAACACGAGCATCCACGACGCGCTGGTCGACCTACTGGGCAAACCGATTGCCGAGTCCAGCGCCCTCTGCATCCCCACCGCGGCGTACGGGCACCCCATGGCCGGTCCTGGCGCGGCATGGCGGTTCATCAGCGGACAAGAACCCAGGTGCCCCATGTGCGGACTGGGTTGGAAGTCCTTGGGAGTGCTGGAGCTCACCGCGCTGCCCAGCATCGATGAAGAGCGTTGGGTCCCCATGGTCGAGGAGACCGACGCCCTGCTGGTGGATGGCGGCGATGCGTTGTATCTGTCCTACTGGATGCGGCAGTCCGGGCTGGCGGACCTCGTGCCGTCGCTGCGCGCCGGTCTGGGTGGGCCTGAGCGCCGGGAGCATGGTGATGGCCCCCAGCGTCGGGGAGGACTTCGTCGGCTGGAAGCCGCCCACCGGTGGCGACAAAGCGCTGGGACTGGTTGATTTTGCGATTTTTCCGCACCTGGATCACGAGGATCTGCCGGACAATTCCATGGCCAACGCAGAAAAATGGGCCGCCAGCGTGCCGGTGCCGGGGTACGCGATTGACGATCAGACCGCCATCAAAGTGACCGACGGCACCGTCGAAGTCGTCTCCGAGGGCCACTGGAAACGGTTCACCGCGAACGAGCCTTCCGGAATTAGGCCATAGGAGTACGCCGTGCCGTTCACGCTCATCAACATCAAGGAGGATCTGGAGGACATCGGCCCTAGGTTCGACGGCGCGCCGGACGCTGGAGTTCCGCGCTGCGACCAAGGCGCTCGAGCTCGAGAAATCCGCCCTGAGCTACCAGCGCGTCCCGCCCGGCTATCGCTTTCCGTACGGCCATACGCACATGCAGCAAGAGGAGGTGTACGTAGTCCTGCGCGGGAGCGGGCGGATGAAAGTCGACGACGAGATCGTCGAGCTCAAGAATGGGACGCGGTGCGGGTCCCGCCCGGCACGTGGCGAGGCTACGAGGCCGGGCCAGAGGGCCTCGAGATCCTCGTCGTCGGCGCGCCCAACCTCGGCGAGGATCCGCGCGAAGACGTCGATGGTCAGCGCCACTGGTGGGCTGATTAAGCGGCGTTGTCCGGGGAGGTCGCGCTCTAAGATCGAGGGTGTGTCGCTGCCCGTCACGCTTCCCCTCATCGACCACTTGGCCCTGCGAGTACGTGACCTGAGACGCAGTCGCACCTTCTACGAGCAGGCCCTCGAGCCGTTCGGAGTGAAGGTAGTGGAGAGCTCGCAGGGGCCTGGGTTCGCCATCGAGGGCGGTGGAGATTTCTGGATCGGGGAAGGGGAACCTCCGGCCGGTCCCGTTCATGTGGCCTTCTCCGCAGCCGACCGAGCCACCGTTGACAAGTTCCACCGCGCCGCAGTCGAAGCCGGTGGCCGCGACAACGGCGCGCCGGGTCCTCGCCCGCATTACCACGCCGGGTATTACGCAGCGTTCGTCATTGACCCGGACGGGAACAACGTCGAAGCGGTCTTCCACGGGGACCGCCAGCTGCCAGCCACGTGACGCTCGCATGGGCGAGCGTCCTCTCGCTTGACGGCGAACCTTGAGTCCACTGAACGCCCCAGGGTCATCCGCTCTCGCCGCTAGCGTTCGGCCGGCTTGCACCTGAGCGCAATCAAGCTGCGCGGCTTCAAGTCGTTCCCTGATCCGGTCGAGGTTCGCCTCGAGCGCGGCGTTGCCGTGGTCGTGGGGCCGAACGGGTCGGGAAAGTCGAACGTCTCGGACGCTTTGCTCTGGGCTTCGGGGTCGCTCTGCCGTCGGAGCTGCGCGCGGAGAAGCCCGACGACGTCCTCTTCGCAGGCTCCGCAGGCCGCCCCGCGGCCGAGTGGTGCGAGGTCGAGCTCCTGTTCGACAACGCGGACGGCCAGTTTCCGGAGCTCGAGTTCAGCGAGATCTCGATCACGCGGAGGCTGCACCGCGGCGGCGAGGGCCAGTACCTCGTCAACAAAGCAGCGGTGCGGCGGACCGATCTCGTCGAGCTGCTCGCCGACGTCGGGCTCGGAGGCGGCCACAGCTCGGTGATCGGGCAGGGGACGAGTCGAGGAGATCCTGTCGTCGAAGCCGGAGCACCGGCGGGCGCTGCTCGAGGAGGCGGCGGGTCTCGGCAAGTTCAAGGCCCGGCGGCACCGCGCCGAGTTGAAGCTTGCGCGCGTGCAGGTCCAGGCCGAGCGGGCTCGGGATCTGGAGGCGGAGGTGCGAAAGCGGCTGCGGCCGCTCGCGCTGCAAGCGACCGCGGCCGAGCGCGCCGAGAAGCTGAAGGACGAGATCGCCGCCGTCGAGGCGCGGCTTGCGGAGCTCGAGCTGGAGGAGCTCGGCCAGGCGGCCGCCGAGATCGAGGAGCGCCGCACGGCCGCCACCATGGCCCGCAAGGCCGCGAACGCGAAGCTCGAGGAGTTGCTCGTCGAGCGCAACCAGGCAGAAGAGGACCTCGCCGATGCGGCCGGTCGGCGCGAGGCGGCGACCGCGGCGCTCTACCGGCTGCGGAGCGCGGCCGACCGGCTCGAGCTGCGCCGCGAGGCGGCCGAAGCGCTCGTCGAGCGCCTGCGGGCGGAGCCGCTGCGGCTGCCGACGGTCGACGACGAGCAACTGCGAACGACGCGGGAGCGGCTATCCGCCGTCGAGCGGGCCCTCGCCGAGCGGGAGGGTTTGCCGCCGGCGGCACGCGCGCTGGCGGAGCAAGGCGCGCGGCTTGCGCTCTCGGAGCTCGACGTCGAGCCGGGCCGCGAGCGCGCCGTTGCCGCGGCGCTTGGGCCGCGCGGCTCGGCGCTGCTCGCCGACGACGTCCAGGCGGGGCTGCGATTGCTCGAGCAGGCGCATGCGGCCGGCCTTGGGAACCTGACCGTGCTCGTCGGGGCGCGGCCCGCCGAGCTCGTCGAGCGCTACGCGGTCGTCCCGAAGGACCGAGCTGCTGAGCTCGTCTGCTCCCGCCGTGACCCCGGAAGGCTTTGGCTACGACCCCGAGCGCGGCGAGCTCTGGTTCGCGGGCGAGACGGCCGAGGCGGTCTGGCTCGAGCTCGAGGCACGTCGCCGTGCGTTGGCGCTCGAGGTCGAGCGGCTGCGGTCGAATCCAACGGCTCCTCCGCCCGCCGCCGATCCACGACTGGTCGCCGGGGGCGAGCGGCTCGTCCGGGCGCTCGCGGGAGCGGCGGAGGCCGGTCGCAGGTTCGAGGCACCGCTTCGGGCGCGTGTCGACGCCGGCGGCTCGCGCACCGGCGACGCCGCCGGCGCCTTGCGCGAGCTCGCGGCGCGCGAGGCCGAGCTTCGCCGCGGGGCGGCCGAGGCCGGCGAACGGACCGCTGCGATCGACGTCGAGCTGGCCAGACTCGAGGCCGAGCAATCGGCCGCGCGCAGGCGGCTGGAGCGACGCAGGTGCCCAGCCGGCCGAAGGGGACGATCGGGAGGCGCTGGCAGAACGGCTCGTCCGCCTGGAGCGCAGACGGGAGACCCTCGGCGCCGTCAACCCGCTCGCCAAGCAGGAGTACGAGGAGGAGAAGGAGCGACTCACCGAGCTGACGACGCAGCGGGAGGACCTCGAGCGGAGCCTCGCGGAGCTCGAGAAGCTGCGGAACGAGCTGAGCGAGACGGTCGAGCGCCGCTTCGACGAGACGTTCGCCGCCGTCCAGCAGCACTTCGCGGACGTGGCCCAGACGCTCTTCCCGGGAGGAGAAGGGCGCCTACGGCTGAGCGAGCCCGACGAGGACGGCCCCGACGACGGCAGCGAGCCGGGGTCGAGATCGAGCTCCGGCCCGTGGGCAAGCGGGTGACGCAGCTCTCGCTCCTCTCCGGCGGCGAGAAGGCGCTCGGCGCGATCTCGTTCCTCTTCGCGCTCTTCCTCGCGCGGCCATGTCCGTTCTATCTCCTGGACGAGGTCGAGGCGGCGCTCGACGACACGAACATCGGGCGCTTCGTCGAGCTCCTCAGGCGCTACGCCGACCGGGCCCAGTTCATCGTGATCACGCACCAGAAGCGCACGATGGAAGCGGCCGACAGCCTCTATGGCGTGACGATGGGCGCCGACGGCGTCTCGCAGATCGTTTCCCGGCGGGTGCCGCGCGAGACGCCGGTTTCGGCCGTCGCCTGACCAAGCTCCGTAGAATCGCCGCGATGGATCGTTCGCCCGATGTCACACTCGGCCCCTTGGCGACCATCGGCGGAGCACTGCTCGGGCTCGCTTTCGTGCGGCGCTCGCGGAAGCTCGCCGCCGTCGGCTTAGCGGCCGTTGTCGCCGACCAGCGCCTGCCTGCCTCGCGGCGACTCAAGGAAGCAATCCGGGAACCACGCGCCGCAGGCGTGAAGCCGAACCTGGGCGGAGTTGCTCGGCGACGAGGCCGCCGGGCCGCAGGAGAGCGCGGAGGCGGGCGGCTTCTTCTCGCGCCTGCGCGATTCGCTCGGCAAGAGCCGACGGGCGCTGACCGAGCAAATCGCCGCGGGGACGCTTCGACGCGGCCGACGATGCTGCCTGGGAGCGGCTGGAGGAGGCGTTGATCGCCGCGGACGTCGGCGTTCCGTCGACCGCCGAGCTCGTGCGTCGACTCGAAGCCCGGGGGAGCTCGGCGATCTCAGCGAGGCGCTGGTCGAAGAGACCGCGGCGCTGCTCGGCGAGCCAGGTCGCCTATCTCTCGACGGGCAGCCAAGCGTGATCCTCGTCGTCGGCGTCAACGGCACCGGCAAGACGACGACGATCGGCAAGCTCGCGAACCGCCTACGCGAGCATGGGCGCACGGTCGTGCTCGGCGCGGCCGACACCTTCCGCGCCGCCGCCGAGGAGCAGCTCGAGATCTGGGCCGAGCGCGCCGAGGCGGATTTCGTCGGCGGCGAACGGGGCGGCGATCCAGCCGCCGTCGCCTACGACGCCATCGAGCTCGCGGCCGAGCGCGGCCGCGACGTCGTGATCGTCGACACCGCCGGCCGCCTGCACACGCAGGCGAACCTGATGGAAGAGCTCGCGAAGGTGCGCCGGGTGATCGCCCAGAAGCAGGAGGGTGCGCCCAACGAAACGCTGCTCGTCGTCGATGCGACCACGGGGCAGAACGGCGTCCAGCAGGCGCGCCTGTTCGGTGAAGCCGTCGGCGTCACGGGCGTCGCGCTGACGAAGCTCGACGGTTCGGCGAAGGGCGGCGTCGCGATCGCGATTGCGAACGAGCTCGGCCTCCCGATCACGCTCGTCGGCGTGGGGGAGTCGCCTGACGACCTCCGACCTTTTGACCCGAACGACTTTGCCCGAGCCCTGATCGCCGGCTAGCGCTCGATCGCGAAAGCGATGTCGACGGTTGTCCGGTACATGGCGATCCGATCGCCCTCGACGACGGCGCTCATCGAAACCACATGAGCACCGGAGATACCACGGAGAGTCTTTGCAGCCTCCTGCACAGCAGCGTCGGCGGCCTTCGCGAAGCTCTCAGGCGATGAGCCAATGATCGTAACCACTTTGGCGACGTCAGCCATCTCGTCCTCCCAACGTTCGTCTTTGATGCTGAGTCTCTCACCGCGGCAGCGGAGACCCAAACGGTCTTAGCGTCCGAGCCCGAAGAGCACGCGGAAGAACGAGGCTTTGCCGAAAACGGCCGCCAGTACACTGGCCGTCGTGTTCGACACGCTTTCAGACCGGCTTCCAGGGCGCCCTCGGCGACCTCGGCAAGCGCGGCAAGCTCGACGACGAGGCGATCTCGAAGGCGATGCGCGAGATCCGCCTCGCGCTGCTCGAGGCCGACGTCAACTTCCAGGTCGTCAAGGATTTCGTCGCCCGCGTCCGCGAGCGCGCGCGTCGGCGAGGACGTGCTGAAGAGCCTCACACCCGGCCAGCAGGTCGTGAAGATCGTGCACGAGGAGCTGACCGCGCTGATGGGCTCGGGCGACTCGCGGCTCGCGTTTGCCGGACGGCCACCGACGGTGATCCTGCTCGCCGGCCTCCAGGGCTCGGGCAAGACGACGGCCGCGGCCAAGCTCGCGCTGTTGCTGCGCAAGGAAGGCAAGCAGCCGGCGCTCGTCGCCGCCGACCTGCAGCGCCCGGCGGCGATCGAGCAGCTCGAGCAGCTCGGCCGGCAGATCCAGGTTCCCGTCTTCAGCGGCGAGCGCTCCGATCCCGTCAAGGCCACCCGCGACGGGATCGACGCCGGCCGAGGGCGCGACGTCGTCATCGTCGACACCGGCGGGCCGGCTGCACGTCGACGAGGCGCTGATGGAGGAGCTCGCCGCCGTTCGCAAGGAGGCGAAGCCGACGAACGTCCTACTCGTGCTCGATGCGATGACCGGGCAGGAAGCGGTCGCGGTCGCGCAGGCGTTCCAGGAGCGCGTCGACTTCGACGGCGTCGTGCTGACGAAGCTCGACGGCGACGCGCGCGGCGGCGCCGCGCTGTCGGTCAAGGCCGTCACCGGCAAGCCGATCAAGCTCGTCTCCGTCGGCGAGAAGGTCGACCAGCTCGAGTACTTCCATCCCGACCGGATGGCCTCGCGAATCCTCGGCATGGGCGACGTGCTCAGCCTGATCGAGAAGCGCGGAGGCGGCGGTCGAGGAGGACGAGCAGCGAAGAGCTCGAGCGCCGGATGATGCAGGGCGAGTTCACGTTCGACGACTTCCTGAAGAGCTACAAGATGCTGCGCCGGATGGGCCCGCTGCAGGGCGTGATGAAGCTGATCCCCGGCCTCGGCAACCAGCTCGAGGGGCTCGACCAGGTGGACGAGAAGCAGCTCGCGCGCGCGTCGAGGCGATCATCTCTCGATGACGCCGCGCGAGCGGGCGCTGCCGCACGTGATCGACGGCTCGCGGCGACAGCGGATCGCGCGCGGCAGCGGCACCGACGTCCAGCAGGTCAACCAGCTGCTGGAGGCGCGCAAGCAGATGGCGAAGATGATGAAGCAGATGAAAGGCGGCAAGATGCCTGGCCTGCCAGGATTGAGGCGCCCAGGCGCGCCGAACGGCGCCCGCGCGGCCACGGCGCGAGAAAGACCAAGAGCAAACGAAAAGAAGAAAGAGAAGGCGAGGAGATAGATGGCAGTCAAGTTGAGACTGACGCGGGTCGGCTCGAAGAAGAATCCGATCTATCGCGTCGTCGCCGCCGACACGCGCTCCCCGCGCGACGGCAAGTTCATCGAGATCGTCGGGCGCTACAACCCGCAGACCGATCCCTCGACGATCGAGTTCGACGAGGACAAGGTCGAGGACTGGCTCATCGAAGGGCGCGCAGCCCTCCGACACGGTCAAGCGCCTCTTGAAGGCAAAGGACATTGGCTGAACTGCTTGCCGAGCTCGCGCGGCGGCTCGTCGACGACCCGGACGCGGTCTATGTCGAGGAGATCGAGCGCGACGACGGCGCGCACGTGCTGCAGCTGCACGTCGCGAAGGACGACGTCGGCAAGGTGATCGGCCGCCAGGGCCGGATCGCCCGGGCGCTGCGCACGATCGTCCGCGCGGGCGCGGCGCGGTCGAGCTACCGCATCCTTGTCGAGATCGTCGACTGAGTACGTAACGATCGGCCGTGTCGGCAGGCCGCACGGCCTCGACGGCTCGTTCTTCGTCGAGCGGGCGAGCGACGATCCCGAGCGGTTCGCGGTCGGCGCGGTCGTCTACGTGGCGGGCGAGCGGGCGGAGGTCGTCGTGTCGAAGCGCGGCTCCGGCGGCCGGCCGGTGATCCGCCTCGACCGCGACGGCCCCGCGCGGCGCTGAGCTCACCGTCGCCGCGCGAGGCGCTGCCGCCGACGGCGGAGGGCGAGTACTACGCCTTCCAGCTCGTCGGTCTCGAGGTCGAGGAGGAGGGCGGCCGCGTGCTCGGCCGGGTCGCCCAGGTCGCGCCCGGCGTTGCGAACGACGTGCTCGAGCTCGACTCCGGGCCTCGCCCTCCCGCTCGTCGAGGCTTGCGTGCGCGAGGTCGATCTCGAGCGGGGCCGGATCGTGATCGCCGCGGGGTTCGCCGAGCCCCAGCTACCCTGAGCAGCGCCTCCTTTGCAGCTCGACGTCTTCACCTTGATCCCGCAAGCCTTCGCGTGGCTGACGGAGCAGCGGCCCGTTGCGGCCGTGCTCGGCGACGAGCTGGACCTGCGCCTGTTCAGCTACCGCGACTACACGCCGCCTCCGGCTCACAGGTCGACGACGAGGCCCTACGGCGGCGGCGCCGGAATGGTGCTTCGTGTCGACGTCGTCGCGGCCGCGCTCGAAGCGGCCTACGGAGGCTCGCCCGCTCATCGCGTCGTCGCGCTGACGCCGCAGGGCCGGCAGCTGACGCAGGAAGTGGTCGAGGAGCTCGCCGGCGAGGAGCGGCTGACCCTGCTGTCGGCCCGCTTCGAGGGCTTCGACGAGCGCGTGCTCGCGCACCTCGCCTCCGACTCGATCTCGATCGGCCCCTATGTGCTCTCCGGGGGCGAGTTGCCCGCGATGGTGCTCGTGGACGCGATCGCGCGGCGGCTTCCGGGCGCACTCGGCTCGGCGGAATCAGGGCTCGTCGAGAGCTTCTCGGCCGAGCTCGAGGGCGGCCTCGAATACCCGCACTTACACGCGGCCCGCCGATTTCCGCGGCTGGCGCGTGCCCGACGTCCTCCTCTCGGGCGATCACGGGAAGATCGAGGAGTGGCGGCGCCGGCAGAGTCGTCTGCGGACCGCAGGTTGAGGCACGATACGGAGATGGACCAGTCAGACGGCGCCGGCGCGGGTTCGCAATCCGTACGAGGTCCTCGGGGTCAGCCCCGACGCCTCGCCGGAGGAGATCCGCGACGCCTACTGGCGCCTGGTCAGGTTCCATAGAACCGAGGGCGAGGCGGCCTGGATGCCGACGCATCTCGGCGAGATCCAGGACGCGTACGAAGTCCTGTCCGATCCGTCGCGCCGCGCCGAGGTCGATGCCGCGAATGGCGGTTCCGCGGGCGCCTACGAGCCGCCTGCGCCGGCGCCGTACGAGCCCGGCTTTCCTCCTCACGAGTCGGGCGCACAGCCCTACCAGCCCGAGGGGGCGCCGCCGTACCAGCCGGGCGGACCGCCCTTGCCGCCCCCGAGCCGAAGCCGGTGGTGTATCACTCGCGCAATCCGGTCGACCGGCTCACGCACCGGCTGCCGCGGCCCTGGCGGATCGCGATCGACTGGATCGTCACGATCGCCGGGGCGGTGCGCGATCGTGTTCGCGATCAAGCAATGGGTCGTCAACCCGTACCGGATCCCCTCATCGTCGATGGAGCCGACCCTGCACTGCGCCGGGAGCCAGGGTTGTGAGGCCCGTCTCTCGGACCGAGTGCTTGCGAATCGGTTCATCTACCGCTTCCGGAGCCCGCATCGCGGCGAGATCGTCGTCTTCAAGACGCCGCCCGCGGCAAAGCAGCGCTGCGGCGCCGGCGGGACGTTCGTCAAGCGCCTGATCGGACTGCCGGGCGAGAGCTGGTCGGAGCGCAACGGTTACGTCTACATCAACGGCAAGAAGCTGAACGAGCCGTACATCAAGGCGGATCGGCGTGACACCGAGACACATGGCCCGCAGGTGATCCCCAGGGGCAGTACTTCATGATGGGCGACAACCGGGCCGAATCGTGCGACTCCCGCGTCTGGGGCACCGTTCCGAGGAAGAACCTGATCGGTGAGGTGTTCGCGACCTACTGGCCGCCGAACCGGATCTCGATCTATTCGGCCTACGTCTCGTTCGGACTGGGGCGCTCGGGATGCTTCGGTTGCCGGGAAGAATCAGGCGGCGGCGCGAAGTCCAGGAAAAGCGCAGTCCGCTAGGATTCACCGCCGGCCCGACGGGGCCGTTCGTTATGCATCCGGATCATTCAAGACCTCGAACAGCGCCAACTGCGCGGCGATCGCCCCAGGTTCAAGCCCGGCGACACCGTGCGCGTCCACTTCCAGGTGATCGAGGGCCAGCGCCGCCGCGTGCAGGTCTTCGAGGGCATCGTGATCAAGCGCCAGGGCGCAGGCGCCCGCGAGACCTTCACGGTGCGCAAGCAGTCGTTCGGCGTCGGCGTCGAGCGAACCTTCCCGCTCCACTCGCCCAAGATCGAGAAGATCGAGGTCGCCGCGATCGGCGACGTCAGTCGCGCGAAGCTGCTACTACTTGCGCGGCAAAGTGGGGAAGAAGGCGCGCGTCCGCGAGGTGCAGCGGAGAGGGCCGCTATCCTCGGCCGATGCTGTCGCAGCCGACGTCGAAGACGGAACTCAAGCCGAACCAGACGCCGAAACCGCCGCCGAGCCCGAGCAGCAGCCAGACGCCTGAGGCCGTCGCCGCCGACGAGCCCGCAGCAGAAGAGTCCGAGCCTGCAGCAGAAGAATCCGAGCCCGAGCCGAAACCGAAGAGGCCGGGGCGGAAGCTCCTCGCGTTTGACCGCCGCCTAGGCGCGCGGTTCGTCGCCGGCACCGACGAGGCCGGCCGCGGCTCGCTGGCAGGGCCGCTCGTCGTCGCGGGCGTCCTGTTGGACTACGGAAGTCTGCGCGACCATCGCGTGCGGCCGCTGGCGCTGCTGAACGACTCGAAACAGCTCACGCCCGCCGGGCGCGAGGAGCTGTTTCGCGCTGTCCTGGCGTGTTGCTCGAAGGTTTCGGTACGAGCGATCTCGGCCCGCGAGATCGACTCGAACGGGCTGCATCGCTCGAACCTCGGCGGCGATGCGCGCGATCCTCTGGGAGCTCGCGCCGCCCGCGGAGGTCTGCCTCGTCGACGGCTTCCGGCTCGGCCCGACCGCGCCGGAGCACACGGCGATCGTCGACGGCGACGAGAAGAGCGCTGCGATCGCAGCGGCGTCGGTCGTCGCGAAGGTCGTCCGCGACCGGACGATGCGGCGGCTGGCCGCTCTCTATCCGCACTACGGCTTCTCCTCGCACGTCGGCTACATCACGCCCGGGCACTCCGCGGTCGTGCGCGAGCGCGGGCCGTCGGAGATCCACCGCCGCTCGTTCGAGGCGCGCTGCTATGCGGAGCAAGTGGCGGAGCCCACGAGTGCGGACGTTCCCGACCTTGATGTTCTTGCAGACGTGGTTTAGCGGTCGCGCTGCGCATGTCGGCGCGACCGCTTGAGCGGCATCGCAAGCGATGCCGCAGCGGAGCCGGACGCGGCTTAGTACCACCGCCCGTGGTCGTTCGGCCGAGCGGCGCGTCGCCTGGTACTTCCGCTGGCGCGGCTACCGGATTTTGGCGCGCAACGTCCGCGCCGGCGGCGTCGAGCTCGACCTGATCGTCCGGCGCGGCCGGCGGCTTGTGTTCTGCGAGGTGAAGCTGAAGGAAGGCCCACGCTTCGGCGACCCTCTCGAGGCGGTCGATTTCCGCAAACGCCAGCGTCTGCGGCGTGGCGCCGAGGCCTGGCTGCTTGCGAACCCGCAGCACGGAGACCTCAACGTTACGTTCGAAGTCGTTGCAGTCCGGCCGAGGGGAATCGAGCGGGTCGCCGATGCGCTCGTCTAGCAGCGTGCGGACCAGGAGTCGTGCCGGAGCTGCCGAACAAACCGAGGGCATGGCGCCGACCCAGGATGCTCTCTACCGAGACCTCGAGCTCGAGCTCTCCGTGGTCGGAGCACGACGCTGCCCTGAGCGGGAGCGGACGAAGCACGTCCACCGGCTGCATCCGTACCTCGGCAAGTTCATCCCGCAGCTCGTCGGAGGTCTTGCTCGGCCGCTACTTCGTCACGGGCCAGCACGTGCTCGATCCGTTTGCGGGCTCGGGGACGACGCTCGTGCAGGCCCTCGAGTCCGGGCTCGACGCGACCGGCGCGGATATCGCCGCCTTCAACTGTCTGCTGATGGAGGTCAAGACGCGTCGCTACAACCCGTTCGTGCTCGAGCGGGAGCTGCGGGCGGCGTGCGAGCCGGATCGGCGAGACCTCGACTCGAGCGCCCGCGCGGTTACCTGCGCGCCTGGTTCGCGCCGCAAGCCGCGCGAGAGCTGCTCGGCTTCCGCGGGCTCGTCGACGACTACGTCAACGCTGACGTCCTCCGCGTCGTGCTCGGCGCGCGGCGCGGTCTGCCCGGCGGACAAGGCATTTCGACCTGGACTTCCCGCGCGAGCCGCAGCTCGAGGAGTACTGGTGCCACAAGCACAAGCGCGACCTGCCGTCCCGTCGGCGAGGCGGCTCCGTTTCTGCGCCGCTACGCGCTCGACACGCTCGAGCGGATCAGAGGCGTTCTCGCGCGTGCGCGCGCGTGTGCGCGAGGCCGTGGTGCTGCACGGCGACGCGCGCGAGCTCGACTTCGGCGGTCCGTTCGACGGCGTCGTCACCTCGCCGCCCTACCCGGGCCTGATCGACTACCACGAGCAGCACCGCTACGCCTACGAGCTGCTCGGGCTGGACGACTGCCGCGAGCTCGAGGTCGGAGCCGGGGCCGCCGGGACGTCGCGCGCGGCGCTCGAGGCGTATGCGGACGGAATCGCGGCGACCTTCCGCAACGTGCGGCCGCTCGTTGCGACCAGGGCTCGCCGGTGGTGATCGTCGTCAACGACCGGCGCGAGCTGTATCCGGAGATCCTGGAGCGCGCGGGCTTGCGCGAGGAGCGGCGGCATCGGCGCCATGTGAACCGACGGACGGGGCGACGCGCAGGCGAGTACTTCGAGGATGTGATCGTCTGCCGATTCACTTCCGGCACAGAGGCGTGACAGACACGTAACACCCTCGCCGCTAGCGTCGGCGGGGTGCTTGCGCGGACGATCACCCACGCGCTCGTCGGCCTCGACGCGCGTCGAGTCGAGGTCGAGGCGCACCTCCAGAACGGACTGCCGGCATTCGCGATCGTCGGGCTCCCGGACCGCGCCTGTCAGGAGGCGAAGCAGCGCGTCCGCAGCGGCATCACCTCCGCGGAGCTGAACTGGCCGGATCGGCGGCTGACGGTCAACCTCGCTCCTGCGGGCTCCGCAAGGAGGGGTCGGGCTTCGATCTGCCGATCGCGCTCGCCGTGCTCGCGGCCTCGCGCCAGGTCACCGAGGAGAGCCTCGGGGCCATGCGGCGGTCGGCGAGCTCGCACTTGACGGCCGTGTGCGGCCGGTCGCGGCGTCCTGGCGGCGGCGGAGGGGGCGAAGGAGCAGGGCTTGTCGCGGCTGTTCTGCGCCGCCTCCTCAGCGCCGGAGGCTGCGCTCGCGGGGATCGAGCCGGTGCCGCTGCACCACCTCGCCGAGGCTGCTTCGTACCTGCGCGGCGAGTGGCAGCCCGAGCCCTTCGACGAGCCGGACGACCTCGCCGGTGCCCGAGGGGCTGCCGGATCTCGCCGACGTTCGTGGCCAGGAGCGCGCGCGGCGAGCGCTCGAGCTCGCCGCGGCGGGCGGGCACAACCTGCTGCTCGCAGGCCCGCCGGGGACCGGCAAGACGATGCTCGCCCGCCGCCTGCCGGGCATCCTGCCGCCGCTGACGCGCGATGAGGCGCTCGAGGTGACGCGGATCCACTCGGTCGCCGGGCTGCTGCCGCCCGGCCGGCCGCTCGTGACGCGCGCCTCCGTTTCGGGCTCCGCATCACACGGCGTCGGCGCCGGCGATCGTCGGCGGTGGTTCCGGCCCGCGTCCGGGCGAGGCGAGCCTGGCGCATCGCGGTGTCCTGCTTCCTGGACGAGCTCGCGGAGTTCCCGCGGCCGACCCTCGAGGCGCTGCGCCAGCCGCTCGAGGACGGCGCGATCAGCATCGCGCGGGTCGAGGGAAGGCCACTTTTCCGGCGCGCTTTCAGCTGGTTGCGACGATGAACCTCTGTCCGTGCGGCGCCCGCGGCGACCCGGCCGCCGAGTGCTCGTGCTCCACGCAACGGCTGGCGGCCTATCCGCGACAAGCTCTCGCGGGCGCTGCTCGACCGGTTCGACCTCGTCGTAACCGTGCCGCGTCCGCGGGCGCTCGAGCTCGCCGCAGCGCCCTCGGAGGCCTCGGAGCTCGTGCGCGGGCGGGTCGTCGCGGCGCGCGAGCGGTTGCGAAGCGCCGCCCGCCTCGCAACGAAGCTGCCGATGCGCTCTTGTCGCGTGCGGTCGAACGGCTGCCGCTGTCGGCCCGGGGGCGTGCACGTGTCGCCCGGCGTCTCGGCGACGGTCGCGGCTCTTGCCGGCGCCGAAGACGTCGGGCCCGAGCACCTAGCCGAGGCGCTTTCGTTCCGAACCCCGAACGAGCTGGCGGTGGCGGCATGACCGCGGCAGCGGTGGAGCCGATCCGCGCGGTGCGAAGGCTCCGGCGCCGCGATTTGCCGGAGCTGCTTCAGCAGATCCACGACCCGCCGCGAGCACTCTTTCTTCGCGGGGCGGCTGACACCGACATCCTTGCGCTGCCGCGGTCGCGATCGTCGGCGCGCGGGCGTGCTCGCCCTACGGCGCCCAGGTTGCGCGCATGCTCGGGCGAGAGCTCGCCGCGGCCGGCCTGGTCGTGGTCAGCGGTCTGGCGCGAGGAATCGACGGCGAGGCGCACCGCGGCGCGCTCGACGCCGGCGGCCTCACCGTCGCGGTGCTCGGTTGCGGCATCGACCGCGACTACCCGGCCGCCCACGCCGAGCTGGCGAGGCGGATCTGCGAGCGAGGCCTCGTCGTCTCGGAGTACGAGCCGGGCGTCGAGCCTGCCCCCTGGAGATTCCCTGCACGCAACAGGATCATTGCCGGACTTACGGCCGTGACCGTGATCGTCGAAGCACGGGAGCGAAGCGGCGCGCTGATCACAGCCGACTTCGCGCTCGAGGATGGCCGCGAGGTGTTCGCGGTTCCGGGGAGATCACCGGCACGCTCTCAACCGGCACCAATCGCGCTACTGCGCCAGGGCGCGACCCCGCTCACGACTGCCGACGACGTGCTCGAGCTGTTCGGGCTCGCGGCTTCGCAGCGGCCGCGGGTTCCTACCGTGGGCCCGAGCGCGACGGCGGTACTCGAGCGGCTTGCCGACGGTGCCGCCAGCGCGGACGAGTTGGCGCGTACGACCAGGCTCGAGCCGGGGCCGCTCGCGGCTGCGCTCGCGAGCTCGAGCTCGCAGGCCTCGCCTCGGAAGCCGACGGGCGCTATCGGGCGGTGGTGCGGCCGGGCTAGCATCGACGACATAGAGGGCTCGTATTGGCTCGAGGAAGCTCCACCAGCGCTCCCGAAGCACCGCCACTCGGGCCGCGTCGACGTGGCGATCGTCGGGGCCGGCGTTACCGGCTGCTCCTGCGCCCTCACGCTCGCGGACGCGGGCCTGCGCGTCCGCGTGCACGAGGCCCGCGAGGTGGCGGGCGGGGGCAGCGGCCGCAACGGCGGCTTCGCCCTCCGCGGCGCTGCGGCGCCGTACGACGCCGCCCGCGCCGAGCTCGGCGCCGAGCACGCCGCGTCGCTCTGGCGCTTGACCGAAGGCGCCCTCGAGCGGCTGGCCGGGCTCGCCGGAGACGCCTTCCGGCGGACGGGGAGCCTGCGCCTTGCAGCCGACCGCGAGGAGGCGGAGTCGCTCCGCGCCGAGTACGAAGCGCTGCGCGACGACGGCTTCGAGGTCGAATGGCGACCCGAGCTCAACGGCCGCCTCGCCGGCCGCTTCCACGGCGCCATCTTCCACCCGCCCGACGGGTCGATTCAGCCTGCGCGTTGGGTGCGCCGCTCGCGGTCCAGGCCGCCGAGGCGGGAGCCGAGATCCGGGAGCACGATCCTGTAGCGGTCGCTCGAGCAGCTGGACGCCGACCAGGTCGTCCTGGCCACCGACGGCTACACGCACGGCCTCCTCGAGCCGCTCGATCGCGCCGTGAGGCCGACGCGCGGGCAGGTCGTCGTCACGGAGCCTCTCGGCGAGGAGTACTTCGCCTGCCCGCATTACTCCCGTCACGGCTACGACTACTGGCAGCAGACGCCGGACCTGCGGCTCGTGCTCGGCGGCTTCCGGGACACCGCGCCCGAAGAGGAGTCCACTGCCAAAGAAGCGACGACGCCCGGCATTCAGGCGCGGCTCGAGTCTTTCGCGCGCGAGCTCGTCGGCCGTGCGCCGAGGATCACCCACCGCTGGTCGGGGATCTTCGGCGTCACCGAGGACCTGCTTGCCGTTGGCGGGCCCGGTGCCAGGCTACGAGGGCCTCTGGGTCGCGTGTGGCTACTCAGGCCACGGCAACGTGCTCGGCCTCGCGTGCGGTGATCTCGTCGCGTCGGCGATCCTCGCCCGTCCGGCGCCGGAGCTTCACCTCTTCGATCCGGTGCGCCGGCTCTAAAGACGCACGAATCCGCCCAAGTGAATGGGCTTGACGCTCAGCGGCACGCCCGCTCCGGCCTGGCGCCGCAGCATCTCAACGACGGCGTTGCTCGGTGTACCCGAACACCTGGATACCCGCTGTTGCGTCGACGGTCTCCGCGTACGCGGCCGCGGCGCGCTCGGCGACGACCTCCATGTGAGAAGCCATCGAGTCGGCGTCCGGATGGATCTGGACAACCGCGACCTCCGTTCCTTCCTCGTTGGCGTACTCGTTGAACGCGAGCAGCCGCGGCTCGTTCGCCTCGATGAAATCGACGAGGCCCGGCACTCTCGCCTTCTCCTCATCGAGCTTCCCTGGCTTGAGTCGGTTGGTGGCGATGAAGATGAACGGTCCCGACATGGCGCCTCCTTCGTCGGTCGGACAGGCAAGCCGAGGGGTCCGAGGACTTGCCCGCGGACCCCTCGGTAGTCGAACTCGAAGGCAGGTTCCGCTAGCTCTTGCTTCTGGCCGCGGCGGTCAGGTCGCGGTCGAGCCCGGCGGATCCGCCCGTGTCTTCAGCGAGGAAGTCGAGCAAAGCTTTGTTGGACTGCTCAGGGTGCGTCCAGCCGATGTTGTGGGGGCCGCCCTCGACAGGGATCAGCTTGAGGTTCGCGACGAGGTCGGGGAGCCGCTTCGCGGTCGACTCGAACGGCAGGATCCGGTCCTCGGTGCCGTGCACGACGAGCACCGGCACGTCGATCTTCGGCAGGTCGGCCCGGAAGTCGGTCAGCCAGGTATCGACGCAGGCATAGCTGGCGTGCGGCGAGGCGCCGGCGGCGACGTTGAAGCTCGCCCTGCCAGGCCTGCTTGCTGATCCTGTCCGGTGCGAGCTTGTCGACGTTGTAGAAGTTGTCGAGGAAGTCCTCGAAGTAGGCGTAGCGGTCGCTTGACGATCGCGGCCTTGATGCCGTCGAACACCTGACCGTCGACGCCCTCGGGGTTGTCGTCGGTCTTGAGCAGGAACGGCGGGATCGCGCCGAGCAACGCTGCCTTGCGCACCCGCGCCGAGCCGTAGCGTGCCGAGGTAACGCGTGACCTCCCCGGTGCCCATCGAGAAGCCGACGAGCACGGCGTCGTCGAGCTCGAGGTGCTCGAGCAGTGCGTTCAGGTCGGCGGCGAAGGTGTCGTAGTCGAAGCCTGTCGGTCGGCTGGCTCGAGCTACCGAAGCCGCGCCGGTCGTAGCGGATCACGCGGTAGCCTGGCAGAAAGCAACCCGGCTCCTGGCGCTCCCATGAGTCCGAGTTCAGGGGTACCCGTGGATCAGAACGACAGGCTGCCCGCTGCCAGTGGTCCTCGTAGTAGATCTTGATGTCGTTGTCGTTTTCTGTAGCCAACCTTGACGTGCGGCATCTGGGCCCTTTCCTCTCCAGCTGGTCCGGTCGACCGAATCGTCCCGGTGGGCGGCTTTCGACGCATCGGTGCGTGCGCCGACTGGCTCGCGAGATTCCGCGGGCAGCCGAGCGAGCGTACGCCCCTGTCGCGTTGATTACCACCCTGTCGCCAGAGGTCGAGCGTAGGAGGTCCAGCTCGTCGGCGCGCTCCATCGCCGGCGAGGCGCGATCGCGAGGTCCTGGATCGCGAGGCCGGTCGAGTCGAAGCTCGTGATCTCGCTCGGCGATTCACGGCCCGGCGCGAGTCCGGCGAGCACCGTGCCGAGCTCGGTGACGTCTGCTCGAACGATCGCGCCGGCCTCGACTGCGTGCACGAGCTCGCCGTTGTGACTCGCCTGCTCCCAGTCGTCGCAGAAGACGCGGAGTGCGGGCCAACTCGGCGACCGCGATCTCGGCCTTGCCCGGGCCGTCGGCGCCCATCAGGCTGACGTGCTGTCCCGGCTGCAGCGAGCCTTCCGGGAGCAGGATCTCGTGTCCGGGCGTCACGGTGACGAGCAAGTCGGCGGCGAGCGCCTCCTCGCGCGAGCTCGCCACGTCAGCGCCGAGCTCCGTCGGCCACCTGCGCGGGCGAGCTGCTCGTCGACGTCCCAGAGCATGACGCTGCGTCCGCGCGGCCAGGAACGTCTTCGCCGCGGCTCTGCCGTTGACGCCGGCGCCGATCACCGCTGCAGTCTCAGCGTCTTGGCGGCCGAGCGTCTCGGCGGCGAGCACGGCTGCAGCTCCCGTCCGCAATGCCGTCACGGCGCCGGCGTCGAGCGCCGCGCGTAGTGACCCGTCGGAGGCGTCCGAGAGCAGCGACGAGCCCGGTGACGGTCGGCAGGCCGCGCGCCGGGTTGCCCGGAAAGGACGTCACCCACTTCAGCAACGCGTGGCCGGCGCCCAGCGCGGGCATCGCCCGGAAGTCGCCCGGCCGGATACGCCGGCACGTAGACCTTCGGCGGCATCGACCACTCCCCGCGGCGTACGCGACGAACGCTTCGCGTACGGCCTCGACCGCGCGCTCCGGCGAGACGGCTGCCTCGACGTGCCGCGCCGAGAAGACGGGGATCACTGGGCTTTGACGCCGGCGATCAGCTGGTCGATCGAGTCCTTCGCGTCACCGAAGAGCATCACCGTCTTTGGGTTCACGAAGAGCGGGTTCTCGATCCCCGCAAACCCCGGGTTCATCGAGCGCTTGAGGACGACCACGCTCTGCGCGTCGTCGACGTTCAGGATCGGCATCCCGTAGATCGGGCTGCCCTGGTTGGTGCGCGCGTCTGGATTGGTGACGTCGTTCGCGCCGATCACGAGCGCGACGTCGGTGCGCGGGAACTCGCTGTTTGCCTCGTCCATCTCCTTCAGCTGCGGGTAGGGCACGTTCGCCTCGGCGAGCAGCACGTTCATGTGTCCAGGCATCCGCCCGGCGACCGGGTGGATCGCGTAGCTGACCTCGACGCCCGCGCGCCTCGAGCAGATCGGCCAGCTGCCGCACGTCGTGCTGGGCCTGCGCGACCGCCATGCCGTAACCGGGAACGAAGACGACCTTGTGCGCGTAGGCGAGCATCACGGCGACGTCGTCGGCGGTGGCCGAGCGCAACGGCGCCGCCGTCGGTGTCGGCCGCGGCCGCCGCAGCGCTCGGAGCGACCTGGCCGAAGGCGCCGAAGAGCACGTTCGCGATCGACCGGTTCATCGCCCGGCCCATCAGGATCGTCAGCAACGTTCCCGAGGCGCCGACGAGCATGCCGCTCACGATCAGGACGTTGTTCTCGAGCTCGAAGCCGGTCGCCGCCGCGGCGAGGCCGGTGAAGGCGTTCAGCAGCGAGATCACGACCGGCATGTCGGCGCCGCCGATCGGGAGCACGAAGAGGACGCCGAAGAGCAGCGAGCCGAGCGATCACGGCCACGATCAGCCACTGCTGCTCTGCGCCGGCAACGATCGCCACTCCCGCGGCGACGACGGCCGCGAGGAGCAGCGGCGTTGACGGCCTGCTGACCGGGATAGACGATCGGCCGTCCCTGGATCAGCTCCTGCAGCTTCGCGAAGGCGACCATCGAGCCCGCGAACGAGATCGACCCGATCAGTGCCGAGAGCATGATCGAGACGCTGATGTCGCCGTGCAGCCGGCCGGGATCCGAGGAGCCCGAACGTGAAACTCGCGCGAGCGAGATCAATGCCGCCGCGCCGCCGCCGACGCCGTTGAACAGCGCCACCATCTGCGGCATCGCCGTCATCTTCACGCGCCGCGCCGCAACGGCTCGAAAGCTCCCGCCGACGGCCATGCCGACGAGGATCTCCCAGTAGCTGACCACCGACTTCTGCGCGAAGGTAACCGCGATGGCGATCAGCATCCCGACCGCACCGATCCAGTTTCCGCGCCGCGCGGTCGCCGGGTTCGAGAGGAACTTGCAGCGCCAGGATGAAGGCGACGATCGTCGCCAGGTAGGCGAAGTTAGTCGCTACCTGGCCCAACGCCACCTCATTGGCTCGGAGGAACCTCCCGCTTGCTCGGGTCCTCCTTCGCCGCTCCGCCGTCGTGGGCCGTCCGCTCTGCCGCAGGCGGCTCGCGCTTCTTGAACATCTCGAGCATGCGGTCCGTGACGACGAAGCCGCCGACGACGTTTGCCGAGGCGAGCACGACGGCGACCAGTCCGACGACGGTCGTGAGCGTGTCCCTGTGACCAAGCCCCGCGACGAGCATTGCGCCGACGATCACGATCCCGTGGATCGCGTTCGTCCCCGACATCAGCGGCGTGTGCAGCAGTGTCGGCACCTTCGAGATCACCTCGAACCCGAGGAAGATCGCGAGCACGAGGATCGTCACCTCGAATGAGAGCAGCAGACCGTGACTCATCGGATCGGCCCCCTTTCGGGCGTGACGGTTCCGGCCAAACTCGGCACCTTCCCCCACCCAGGGTGGGGACCTCTGCCCGCCCCCTCGGGGGCGACGATAACGCGGCCCGAGCGAACGCGGTGTGCCGATTCTGTGACGAAGCGTCCACACGTGGCCCTTCGGGTCACGCCGCGACCTCTTCCTTGCGCGTGACGCAGGCCGACGCGGTGATCTCGTCATCCCAGTCGAGCGTCAGTTGACCCTCCGGGGCCAGATGCTGGAGCAGGGCGAGCACGTTCCGCGAGTAGAGCTGGCTCGCGTGAAACGGCATCGTGCTCGGCAGGTTCGTGTAGCCCAGGATCGTCACGCCTTCGCGGACGACGGCCTCGCCGGGCTCCGTCAGCTCGCAGTTTCCGCCGGCCTCGGCGGCGAGGTCGACGATCACCGATCCCGGCGCATCGCCGCGACCGCGGACGCCGGAATCAGCCGGGGCGCCGGTCGCCCGGGCACGAGCGCGGTCGTGATCACGGCGTCGAACTCCGGCAGCCGCGCCTCGAGCGCCTCTTGCTGCCGTTGCTGCTCCTCCTCGGTCAACTCCCGGGCGTAGCCGCCGGCCGTCTCTTCGCCGATTACGTCCAGGTCGAGGAAGGTGGCCCCGAGGCTCTCGACCTGCTCGCGCACGATCGGCCGCACGTCGAACCCGGAGACGACCGCACCGAGCCGCCGCGCGGTGGCAATCGCCTGGAGTCCGGCGACGCCGGCGCCGAGCACGAGCACCTTGGCCGGCGCGACCGTGCCGGCGGCCGTCATCAGCATCGGGAAGAACTTCGGCAAGCGGTCGGCGGCGAGGACTGCCGCCTTGTAGCCGGACACCGTCGCCTGCGAGGAAAGCGCGTCCATCGCCTGCGCCCGGGTGATCCTGGGGATCGATTCCATCGCAAAGGCGACGACTCCGCGCTCGCTCAGACGGTCGATGCCCTCTTGGTCGGTCAGCGGCTGCAGGAAGCCGATCAGGATCTGGCTGTCTCGGAGCCGGGCCGCCTCGTCCGCCGAGGGGACTGCACCTTGACCACGCGCCTCGGCCGAGTACGCATCGTCGACGAGCGTCGCACCCGCTTGCTCGTAGTCCGGATCGGGGAAGCTCGCCGCCTCACCGGCGCCCGCGCTCGACCGCGACCTCGAAGCCGCCTCCCGCGAGCCGCTTGACCGTTTCGGGAACGAGCGCGACGCGCCGTTCGCCGGCAGCCGTCTCGCGAGGAACCCCGACCTTCATCCGCAGGCAACTCTAAAGCCGCGCCCGGAAGCGGCCGTTGCACAACCGGCGCGAAGGCGTCACCCACGCGTGTGCGAGAGCTCGATACGCTCGCAGCGGGGAGGAGGCCGGGCGCACTCAACAAAGGAACCGACCGCGAGCCGCAGTAGATTGCGGGCTGTGGCCGGCCCGAGCGAACAGCGCCTCGCCGAGATCGCCGACAGCTTCTTCCGACCCGCGATTCGCGATCTCGTCCCGTACGAGCCCGGTAAGCCGGTGGAGGAGGTCCAGCGCGAGCTCGGGCTTGACCGGGTCGTCAAGCTCGCCTCGAACGAGGGGCCGTTCGGCCCCTTCCCGGCCGCGCTCGAGGCGATCGCGCGTTCTGCCCCCGAGCTGAACCGTTACCCCGACGGCGGTGCCTACCGCCTCCGGACAGCGCTGGCCGAGCTCCACGGTCTCCGTTTCGAGGAGGTCGCCGTCGGCGCGGGCTCCGACGGGCTCGTCGACGGCCTATCGCAGATCGCCCTCGATCCCGGGGACGAGATCGTCTGCGGCTGGCCGTCGTTCCCGAGCTACAGCATCGACGCGCGCAAGCTCGGCGCCGTTCCGAAGCACAGTGCCCTTGCGCGACGACCGCTACGACCTCGAGGCGATGCTCGGCGCGATCACCCCCGGACGAAGCTCGTCTACATCTGCCACCCGAACAACCCAACCGGGACGATGAACACCCGCGCGGAGCTCGATGCCTACTTCGACGGGGTTTCCGACCACGTCCTCACCGTCCTCGACCAGGCGTACTTCGAGTACATCGACGACCCGGACTACGCCGACGGGATCGCGGAGTACCTGAAGGAGGGCGCCGGGTCGTCGTCCTGCGGACGTTCTCGAAGATCTTCGGGCTTGCCGGGCTTCGCGTCGGCTACGCGCTCGCCCCGCCCGCCGTCGTCACCGCGCTCGGCAAGGTGCGGCGCGCGTTCGACATCACGACCCCGCACAGGAAGCCGCGCTAGCGAGCCTCGGCGACGCGCAGGAAGTCGGACGCCGCCGTCTCGAAAACGCGGCGCAGCGGATCGAGGTCGAGCGAATCCTGCGCGAACACGGCCTCGAGCCGGCCGGGCCGGCCGTGGCGAACTTCCTCTACTGCGACCTGGGCGAGGACTCGCGGCCTCTGTTCGAGCAGCTGTTGCGCGAGGGGGTGATCGTCCGGCCGACGCACGCTTTCGGCAGCCCGACGGCGATCCGGGTGACGGTCGGAACCGCCGAGGAGAACGCCTTTCTCGCCGAGCGCGCTCGACCGGGCCCGGCGATGGTCGCCAACGCCGGCTAGTGGACTTGGCGGAAACCGGCTTGTCCGAAAACCCCTTTCGGGTCGACACCACCCTGTTACCGTTTCGGAGGCCGTGAGCCGCCACCTGATCGGCCGCCGCCTCGGGCTACTTGGGCGAGAGCCGGGCTTCCGCTCGCTGTTCCTGGCCACGCTCGGCTCGGGGCTCGGGACCTGGCTCGCCCTCGTCGCGCTGCAGATCGACGTCCTCAGGCGAACCCATTCGCCGCTGTGGATGAGCGCGCTGCTGATCGCGGACATCCTGCCGACGCTGCTCGTCGGGATCTTTGCGGGGCCGCTGGTCGACCGCCTCTCTCGCCGCGGTTTGATGATCGGCGCCGACCTGGTCCGCTTCGGCGTCTTCTGCGCACTGCCCTTCGCCCCGAATGCGACCACAGATCGTTGGCTTGGCGGCCGTCGATCGGAATCGCGACCGGCTTCTTCCGGCCCGCGGTCTACGCGGGCCTTCCGAACCTCGTCGCGGACGATGACCTGCCGCGGGCGAACTCGCTACTCCAGATGATCGACAACTCGACCTGGGCGATCGGCTCGCTGGTCGGCGGCGCCCTCGTTGCAGCGCAGGGGCCAAACCTCGCCTACTGGATCAACGCCGCCACCTTCCTCGTGTCCGCCGCTCTGCTGGCGCAGATTCCGCGGCGGTTGCTTCAGGAGGCCAGGGCGGAGACACGCGGCCACTGGCGCGATCTCGCCGACGGCCTGGTGCTCGTGCGCCGCTCGCGGGCGCTGCTGACGGTCTTGATCGCCTGGAACGTCGGCATGGTCGCCGAACGCCTTCGTCAACGTCGGCGAGCCGTTTCTCGCCACGGACTCCTTCTCCGCCGGCAGCTTCGGCCTCGGCCTGATGATGGGGTCCGCGGGGATCGGGCTCGCGGTCGGCGCGTACCTGGCCGGCTCGTGGATCGACGCGCGCGGGCTCGCGAACGTCTATGGCGTCTCGCTCGGCCTGATGGCGCTCGGCGTCGCCTGGCGCCGCCGCGTCGCCCAACGTCTGGGTCGCGGCGGTCTGCGTGATCGTCTCGGGGGCCGGCAACGGAGCCGCGATCGTCTGCAACGCGCTGCTCGTCCAGCGCGGTGCGCCGGACCGCTTGCGCGGGAGAGCGTTCACGGTCCTGATGAGCTCGAACGTCACGCTTTCTGGCGCTCGGCATGGTGCTCGCCGGCCGGCTGACCGAGGCGTACGGCCCGCGCTGGGTCTGGGGCGCCGCCGCGATCCTCTCGACCGTTGCCGCGGTGGTCGGCTTCACGCTCGCGCGCGGGGCGGCGGAAGCGCCACGGCAGGCCGCCGAGCCGCCTCATACACCATCGCTCGAGCCGGAGGCCGCCATCGAGGCGCACGGCGGCGCCCGTCGCGCGATCTAGCATGGTGACCGTGGCGGCCCGCCGCGACTTCACGCGGGAGTCGCTCGCTGCGGGTGTCCGAGCGGGCGAAAAGCGCGCGCTCGCGCGCGCGATCACGCTCGTCGAGAATTCCGACCCGCTCGCGTACGAGCTCGTTCGCGACGTCTACCCGGAGACGGGGCGCGCCTACGCCGTCGGGATCACGGGCCCTCCGGCGTCGGCAAGTCGAGCCTGATCTCGTCGCTCGTCCGCCACGTCCGCGAGGACGGCAAGACGGTCGGCGTCATCTCCGTCGACCCTCGAGCCCGTTCTCGCAGGGGGCGCTGCTCGGCGACCGGATCCGTCTCTCCGACCACTTCCTCGACCCCGAGGTGTTCATCCGCTCGATGGGGACCCGCGGACACCTGGGCGGCCTCGCGGAAGCGACGCTGCAGGCGCTCCTCCTCCTCGACGCCGCCGGCAAGGAGCTCGTCTTTCTCGAGACGGTCGGGGCCGGCCAGAGCGAGGTCGAGGTGATCGGGATCGCCGACACCGTCGTGCTCGTGCTGATGCCCGGCTCGGGCGACTCGATCCAGGCGCTGAAGGCCGGAATCATGGAGATCCCGGACGTGATCGCGATCAACAAGATGGATCACCCGGCGGCCAAGACGATGCAGAGCGAGGTGCGGTCGATCCTCTCCTCGACAAGGACCGCGCGTGGCGGCCGCCGATCGTCCTGACCGACGCGACCCGCGGGGAGAACGTGCCGAAGCTCTGGGAGCACATCGAAGCGCACCGCGCCTTCCTCGTGGACGAGGGACTCCTGGAGCAGCGCCGCCGCGAGCATCTCGCCGCCGAGGTGTTCGCAGTTGCGTCGGCGCGCGCGAAGGTGCATCTCGAACACGCCGTCGCGGGGATCCTGAGCTCCGCCGGCTGCTCGACGAGGTACAGAGCCGAGAGCTCGACCCGCTCACCGCGGTTCGAGAGATCATTGACAAGGTGTTCCATCTTGGCGACGGAAACCACAGGCCCGACACTCACTGAGATCGAGGTCGCTCGGCGCGGTCTCGCCAACATCGCGCGCGAGACGCCGGTCTATGCGTCGGACACGTTCTCCCGGCTCGCTGGGCGTGAGGTCGTCCTCAAGGCCGAGAACCTGCAGCGGACCGGCTCGTTCAAGGTTCGAGGCGCCGTCACGCGGATCGCCGCCCTGACCGAACCGCAACGTGCCGCCGGCGTGGTCGCGGCGAGCGCCGGCAACCACGGCCAGGCCGTTGCGTGGGCCGCTCGCGAGGCCGGGATCCCGGCGGCGATCTTCGTCCCGCAGGACGCGCCGATGTCGAAGGTGGAGGCCTGCCGCAACTACTCGGCAGATACGGAGCTGACCGGGCTGACCTTCGAGGAGGCGCTGGCTGCTGCGTTCGCGTACGCGGAGGAGACCGGCGCGACCTTCGTCCATCCCTACGAAGACGAGGCGGTGATCGCCGGTCAGGGCACGATCGGGCTCGAGCTCGCCGAACAGGTTCCGCAGGCGGAGACGGTGCTAGTGCCCGTGGGCGGCGGCGGGCTCGCGTCGGGCATCGCGCTGGCGCTGCGGGCGGTGAAGCCGGGGTCCGCGTCGTCGGCGTCGAGATCCGGCGCGACCGATACACGATCGCCGACGGAATCGCGGTCAAGGAGCCGGGCGAGCTCACCTCGGCGATCCTCGACGACGTTCTCGACGAGATGATCACCGTCTCCGACGAGGAGATCAGCGAGGCGATCGTGCTCCTGCTCGAGCGCTCGAAATTCGTCGTCGAAGGCGCCGGGGCGGTTGGCGTCGCCGCGCTGATCGCCCGACGCGCGGGCGGTTCGGGGCCGGCGGTCGCGCTGCTGTCGGGCGGGAACATCGACCCGACGATGCTGATCTCGGTGATGCGCCACGGCCTTACCGCCGCGGGGCGCTACCTCGTCGTCCGCACGCAACTCGGCGACCGGCCGGGGAGCTGATCAAGCTGCTCTCGCTCGTCGCAGAGGAGCGGGGCAACGTGATCGCGGTCGAGCACCACCGCGAGGGGATGGACATCCCGGTCAGCGAAACCGAGGTCGAGTTGACGCTCGTGACCCGCGACGAAGAGCACTGCCAGCAGCTGCTCGCCGCGATGGCCGAGCGCGGCTACATCGCTCCAGCGGCTCGGCTGAGCTCCCGCAGCGGCGGAAGCCGACGGTAGAGCCGCCGCGCTCCTCCCAGGCTCGCATGCCGCCGTGCAGAACGGGCCGCGCGTCGACCCCGGCGGCCGCCAGCACGCTGGCGGCGACTGCCGCGCGCGCACCGCTTTCGCAGATCGTCACGACCGGCCGCCCCTCCCTGAGCTCGTCGCCGTAATCCCGTACGAGGCGGTAGGGGATGTTGCGGCTGCCCGGGATGAACCCGTCGTCGCGCTCGTGGAGCTCGCGGACGTCGATCACCTCGACCGCGTCCTCGGCCAGCAGGCGCTCGAGCTCGTCCACCTCGACCGCAGGCAGCGTCTCGGTCTCGGGACCGTGGAGCACGTAGCCGCGCAGCTCGCCGAAACCGACGGCGCGTAACCGCCGAGCCCGCGTCCTCGGCCTGCTCGCGGGAAGTCGCGAGGATCAGCGGCGTCTCGTCCTCGACGCAGCACGAACGCAGCCCTCGTCGCGAAGCCCTTGCGCTCGAGCGGAACGTTGATCGCGCCGACCGCATGGCCTGCTCCGAAAAGCTCCGCCTGGCGAACGTCGAGGATCGGCGGCTCGAGCGTGTCCCGCTCCTCGAGCGGCCTGGGCGCGCCGAGGAAAGCGACCGCGGTTGAGCCCGACGATCCGCTCGAGGTTCGGAGGCCGCGGCGAGCGCGTCAGCGCCGACTCGGTCACGAACTCGTCCTCGCTGCCGACGGTGAGCATCGGGTTGAACCGGCGCTCGAAGCCGATCGTCGTCGAGGCCTTCGAGCTCATCGACGCGCCGCAGAGCGAGCCCGCGACGTGACCGGGGAAGACTTCGACCCCGTCCGGTAGTTCCAGTAGCCGTTGCAAGCTCTCGTAGAGTTCGCGCGCCCGTCGACGGCCTCGACCGCCAGGTCCGGCCGGGCAGCTGTCGCCGACGAAGAGAGAGTCGCCCGTGAGGACGAGCCAGGGCTCTTCGGCCCGAGTCCGGTCGAGGACCGCGAAGCAGCAGTGCTCGGGTCGGTGGCCTGGAGTGTGGAGCACGCGCAGAGCCACGTTGCCGAGCACGATCTCCTGTCCGTCCTCGAGCGGGTCGTGCTCGTAGGCGGCTTCCGCGGCCGGATGGATCGAGACCGGGACCCCGTGCTCGAGCGCCAGGCGCCCGTGACCCGAGACGTGGTCGGCGTGCGTATGCGTCTCGAGCGTGCCGCACGATTCGCACGCCCTCCTGTTCCGCCGCGGAGAGGTACTGCTCGATCGCGTAGGCGGGATCGACGACGACCGCCTCATGCGTCTCGGAATCGCCGACGAGATACGACGCGCAGCCGAGGTCGCCGTCGACGAACTGCCTGAAGATCACGCCTTCGACCGTAACATCGGGCGCGGCTTGTTTTCTTGAAGTGAGCCTCGTGATCTAGGGCTGCAGCAGCCACCGCCGGAGCGCCAGGAACAGACCGCCAGCGATCACGGCGGCGCCGCCGAGCGCGGCCAGGATGATCACCCAGGCGGAGGCGCCGGAGCCGCCGCCGGACGAGGCGGGGAGGATGTAGCCGTTAGCGGCCGCGACTCGCCTGACGGCGACCGTTGTGTCCTGACCGAGTTGCTCGAGGTCGTTCGTGTTCGGCTTCTCGAGCCGCGCGAGAGCGGGCTTTCCCTTGGCGGCGTCCGGCCCGTTGACGCCGAAGCCGTTCGGCATCGAGACGACCAGCGTGCCTTTGAAGCTCCCGAACTGGAGCAGTTCCTTGCCGAGGAACTCCGCGTAGGTCTGCGGTTTTTGCCAGAGGCTCTGGATCAGGCCGAGGTCGCTCGGCTGCGAGATCACCGCCACCTTGACCGGGCGCTTCAGCTTCGCCGCCGCCTGAGTCTGGCGCGAGGAGGTCGCGCCCGGCGGCTGAGGTTCTCGGGTCATTGATCGAGAGGAAGACGTTCGAGAACGGCAGCACGTCGCTGGCGGGGTCGCCGTTGGCCCGGGCGCCGTCGGCCACCAGCCCTGCCGCGACGGCGGCAAGCAGAAGCGCGACGCCGAATCTCACCTAGGCATCATGCGCTACCCGATCGTGTCGCGAAGGAGAAGCGCGACGATCACGATCGCGGCGGCACCGGCGCCGAGCGCGGCGAGCGCGAGGAAGAGCCGGACCAAGATGTCGCGGCTCATCCGTTCGCCTTGTCGACGAGGAGCACCGTGAACGGCTTCTGCCCCGGAGGCGCGATCTGGAACGACAGGCCCCAGTGGCCGACCATCACGAGCGCCGGGGCGGCGTGGCCGTATGTGCCCGGCGCCGTTTCCGAAAGGTGATAGGCCTGCTGTCCCATCTCCATGTCGAGCATCGCAAAGTCGACGGTCACGTCGGCGTTCGGACCAGGCGGCCGCCACGCGAGATCGCAACCTGGAACGAGTTCGGGACCGCGGCTCGGTTCGGCGAGACGCGGATCGCGAGCCGGTAACCGTTCTCGCTGACGACCTTGTCGACCACGCCCGGGCCGACGTGCGCCTTGGCGCCGCCGATCGAGGCGAGCGCCTTCGAGGGCGGCGGCAAGCTCGAGAGCACTGCAGCGGCGAGGACGGCGCCGGAGACGAGCAGCGCCTCGCCGGCGACGAGCCGCCGCAAGAGGCTTGCGGCCGGAGCGCCGAGCTCGGGGCGCGTCCCGAAGGCCTTGAAGCGCGGCACGTTCCGGAGCAGGTTGACGGCGGCAAGCAGGAGCGCCGCCGCGCAGCAGTGCGATCTTGACCAGCAGCGACTTCCCGTAGGACGTCTGCCAGAACGAGGCGAGCGTCGGCATCTGCTGCACTGCCGAGCCGGTGCCCGCGCCGATCAGGACGAGCACGGACACGAACGCCACGTTCGAGAAGCGCGGAACGCAAACGACGAGCCGCGACCCGGCGCGCGGCCGGCAGGGTTGCCGCGAGCACGACCAACCCGATCAGTCCGCCGACCCAGACAGAGCCCGCGACGAGATGGAACCAGTCGAAGGCCAGCGAGAGGCCGCGGGGCGAGGTCTGCCCGGCGTGCCCGGCCAGGCCCGGCACGAGTAGGCACGCGGCCGCGGCACCGAGGGCGCCGGCGAGCGCGAGCAAGGCCGCGGTGGAACGCTGACGCCGCTCGGGCTGGTCGAGCCAGATCGCAACCGCAGCGGCTGCGACGAAGAGCGCGAAGACGAGCTCGAGGTCGAGCCAACTGCGGCCGAAGGCCGAAACGCGGACGAGCGGAAAGAGGGCGCCGAAGCTCCAGAAGGAACGGAGCGCAAACTCCGCCGTCGAGAGCAGGACGTAGACCGGGATCGCGAGTAGCGCCACCACCGACGCGGCCCCGAAGGCGATCGTCACAGCCCGCAGGCGTGTCCCCGGCACCCGTGCCACCACCGGCCTGGCGACGACGATCCGCAGGACGAACAGCCCGATCGCCGCCATCAAGGAGAGGAACGCCAGCCAGCGCGCGGTCACGAGCCGCGGCGTGGCCGCGGTCTCCGAGATCGACGGGATCGCGAACTGCGGCGCGGGACGCTGCGTTCGGTCCGACCGCGAACGTGAAAGCGCCTCGAACCGGGTGGCCGTCGACCGAGATCACCCGCCAGTAGACGAGATACCAACCCTCGGCGAGCTTCTTCAGCGGAACAACCAACGTGTCGGCGTTCGCCGACGAGCGGCTGGGCGCGCCGGTCGTCTCCTTGTCGCCCGCCGCGTTCGTCACCGAGACGATTGCGAACCGAGGCTCGACCGCCTCGCTGTAGCGCAGCAGCACTTGCTTCGGCGGCGTGTTGACGATCCGGCTCGCCACCGGCGTCGGTCTGGCAGCAGCGCCGCGTGCGCCCAGCGCCGCGGCCGGCAGTGCCAGAGACGCTGCGGCCGCGGCGAGGACGATCAGGACGACGCGCTTCATGCCACCGGCCGGCTCCCTCCGCGAGTTGCCAGCGCGACGCCGCCGAGCAGGACGCCGATCCCGCCAACGACGAGCGCGATGATCGCCAGCGTCGAGCTGCCGCCGCCGCCGAGCGACGACTTCGCCTCGATCCTGGGCGCCGGCGTGTCAGACGACTCGGGCCACTCCAATCCACGACCGAGCCGTCCGAGTACGTCTGCCGCACCGCGAACGTGTAGGTCTTGCTGGAGTCCGGGCTGGCGAGGAACTGGAAGATCGCGTCCTCGCCGGTCGGAACGTTGCCGCCGGTCCACGTGATCTTCTGGATGACGGCGTTCTCGCCCGAGCCCGTCTGCTGCAGCTGGCGCTTCCAGCCCGTCTCGGAGACGAACGAGTCGATGCCGAAGCCGCTCGGCGGGGGTCAGCTCGATCTTCGTCGTCGTCAGGCCCTCCTTCTCGGTCGGGACGGCGAGCGTGAACAGCTGCAAGGTCTTCGATTTGGTTTCCGGCGGACTGATCTCGGCGTGCGCCCAGGCGCTCGAGACGACCGTGAGGCTGACGGCAGCGACCGCCGCCCCGGCGAGCGCGCGTGCGCGCACGCGATTCGGATGCATGCTCTTTCTCTCCTTTCGTCAGGAAGCCGCGGCGCTTGCCGCGGCGACGTCAGGAGACGCGGGGCGGACCGCGGGCGCCGAGCGGGGCCGCGAACGCAGCAGGAGGAGAAGCGTGGCCGAGTGCGGCTCCGCAATGACGACGATCCCGGCGATCCTCCGAGGCCCGGCGATCGAGGCGAGCGTCCGCCGCATCCAGGCGAAGACATGCTCGAGCGCCGCCGCGAGCGCCGCGGTCGCGAGCGAGCGCGCCGAGGATCGGAATCGCGTTGCGGTGAACCGGCCCCGTCAGGCAATGCAGTCCGTGCCAGCCGAGGCCTTCGCGCCAGTGGATGGTCGACTCGAGATAGGCGAAGGCCGGCATCGCGACCAGCCAGAGGGCGAGTGCTCCGCGCAGCCAGCAGCCCGAGCCGCAGCCGCGGCTCCTGCGACTACGGGCCTCGTCTCCAGCAAGCGGCGCTCGTGAACGCCGAGCGTCGCGAGCCAGACGACCGCGGCCGAGAAGGTCAGGGCCAGCAGGATCGCAACGACCGTGATCACCGGCAGGGCGGGGCCGCCTGCCTGGTGCGAGAGCTCGGCGGCCAGCGGCGAGGGCGAGATCGCGTACGCGATCGTTCGCGAGCACGAGCACGACGAGCGCGACCGCGACGGGCCAGGCGATCGCGCGCTTCATCGGGCCTTGAGCACGTAAGGGACGGTCACGAGCCTCCCGTTGGGTTTCGACTGGAGAAAGAGCTTCCACGTTCCGGCGGTCGGCAGCAGGATGCCGATCGTCAGCTTTCCGGGCGCGGAGCTGCGTCCGACGACGCTCGAGCCCGCGATCAGCGAGGTGCAGCCGCTCGCGCCCGGGGCGCAGACGTGAGTGTGGAAGTAGTCGAGGGTGCCGACGTGGAAGAAGATCGCATGCGCCAGCGCGCCGAACCAGGGCACGAAGCGCGCCGGCTTGCCAGCCGCGTCGGTGACGTGAACCGTCATCAGCTTCGCCTGGATCGCTCGAACATCCGGACTTCGCGGCGCCGTGAACGTGAAGCCGCCGATGTGCTGAACGGCGTGGTAGCTGCCGAGCGGCTGCGGCGTCGCTACGCCGCGGACCTGGACGTCCTTGAAGAGTTGAAAGTTGGGGAGCGGCTGCTGCTGCTTCGGGTACACGTCAATGATCACGCGGTACCGGCCCGGCTGACGGGAAGACAACCTGCTGCCGGAAACGCCCACCCGGCTGCATCGGCGGGTGTCGGTGGATGATCGTCGAGAGGTCGTCGCTGACGATGATCAGGTGGACGCCGGTGTGCGGACCCGCCCGGTCCGGTAGGCGGTGAGCGGCGACCCGGAGGGCTGGTTGACCGTGAAGGCGACGGTCGTGGGCTTTCCCGGCGCGATCGTCCCGGCAGGCTCGAAGCCGGACAGCCGATACATCTTCGCCGGCTGGATCACGATCTTGTTCGAACCCGAAGACGAGCAGCCGGCGACGAGCGGCAGGAGCAGAAGGAGCGCAGCAAAGCGCCGCATTCGCGCCAGTGTAGGGAGAGACCGCGTCCGAGACGCGAGGGACTGTCCCCGAACGGGGACTGTCCCTGCGACGCCGCCCCAACCCTAGAACCGTTTTAGGAACAGCCCCCAAACGCAAGGGACTGTCCCCGAACGGGGACTGTCCCTCCAGCCGCCCAACCCTAGAACCGTTTAAGGGACAGACCCCTGGCGGGGTCAGTCCCTAAAGGCCCAGGTGCCGGGCGATAACCATCCTCTGAACTTCGTTGGTGCCCTCGCCGATCTCCAGGATCTTCTGGTCACGGTAGAGCCGTGAGATCGGCGAACTCGTCCATGTAGCCGTAGCCGCCGTGCACCTGCAGCGCCCAGTTGACGACGCGGTTCGACATCTCGCCGGGATAGAGCTTCGCGATCGCGGCCTCCTGCCGAATGGCCGCCCTGGTCGCTTGACCCACGCAGCCTTGTAGACGAGGTTCCGCGCCGCCTCGATCTCCGTCAGCCATGTCGGCGAGCCGGAACTGCACGGCCTGGAACCTGGCGATCGGGCGGCCGAACTGCTCGCGCTCCTGGGCGTAGGCGGCGGCGAGGTCGTAGGCGCCCTGGGCGAGCCCGACCGCCATCGCCGCGACCGAGATCCGGCCGCCGTCGAGGATCTCGAGGAACTGGTTGAACCCCTGGCCGCGCGGCCCGAGCAGGTTCCCCTCCGGCACCGCGCAGTCGCGGAACGAGAGCTCGCGCGTGTCGGAGGCGTGCCAGCCCATCTTCTCCATCGGCGCCGAGATCTCGTAGCCCGGCGTGCCGTTCGGGACGATCAGGTTCGAGATCTCGTCCTCGCCGGTCCGGGCCGTGATCGTCACGCACGCGGTGATCTCGGTGCCGGCATTGGTGATGAAGATCTTCGAACCGTTGACGACCCACTGCCCGTCGCGGAGCTCGGCGGTGGTGCGGGTCGCGCCGGCGTCAGAGCCCGCACCCGGTTCGGTCAAGCCGAATGCGGCCAGCTTCTGGCCCGAAGCGAGCTGCGGCAGCCACTCCCGCTTCTGCTCCTCGTTCCCGAAGTAGAAGATCGGCAGCGTCCCGAGCGAGTGGTGCGCGGCGACCGTGATCGCGACCGACGAATCGATCCGCGTCAACTCCTCGACCGCGACCGCGTACGAGAGCGTGTCTGCGCCTGCGCCGCCGTACTCCTCCGGCACGGTCATGCCCATCAACCCGAGCTCGGCGAGCTCGGCGACGAGCTCGTAGGGGAAGCGGTGCTCGCGATCGAGCTCGGCCGCGACGGGCGCGATCCGCGACTCCGCGAACTCGCGCACGGTGTCTCGGACGAGCTGCTGCTCTTGCGTCAGGTCGAAATTCAAGCCGTCGCGGCCAGTCTGTCGGCGAGCTCGCAGATCAGCCGGACGCCGTAGCCCGTGCCGCCGCGCTGCCAGAGGTAGTCGTGCCGCGGCCAGGTGAAGAAGCCGGTCCCGGCCATGTCGATGTGCGCCCAGGGGCCTTCGCCGGCGAACTCGTGCAGGAACTCCGCGGCGAACACGGGGACGCCCTGCGAGCGGATGTTCGAGTTCTTCAAATCGGCGTAATCCGAGTCGATGAAGCGCCGGTAGCGGGAATGGAGAGGCCAGGGCCAGGCGTGGTCGCCGCTGGCCTCGCCGGATTCGATCACGAGCGTTCTCCACTCGGAGTCGTTCGCGAACACGCCGGCATAGAAGTCGCCGAGCGCCCGTTCCATCGCCCCGGTCAGGGTCGCGAAGTCGACGAGGTGCGTGGCGCCGAGCTGCCGGGCGTAGGGGAGGACGTCGGCGAGCACGAGCCGGCCCTCGGCGTCGGTGTTGATGATCTCGATCGTCTTTCCGTTCATGGCGGTGAGGATGTCGCCGGGCCGGTACGCGCCGCCGCCGACCGCGTTCTCGGTCGCGCCGACGACGCCGACGGCCCGCAGCGGGCACTCGAGCTCGGCGAGCGCGCCGAGGGCGGCGATCACAGCTCCGCCGCCCGCCATGTCGCCTTTCATGTCCTCCATGTAGGCCGCTTTCTTGATCGAGATGCCGCCGGTGTCGAAGGTGACCGCCTTGCCGACGAGGCCGAGCACGACGTCACCTCGCGGTTCCGGAGGCTCGTAGCGCAGCACGATCAGCCGCGCGGGGTTGTGGCTCCCCTGGGCGACGGCCGCGAAGGCGCCCATGCCGAGCGCTCGGATCTCGTCGAGGCCGGGCGCCTCGACGGACAGGTGCGGCGAGCCCGCGGCTGCGACCTCGGCGGCACGGTCGGCGAGGCCGTTGGGCGTCAGCTCGTTAGGCGGCGCGTTCGCAAGGTCGCGGGCGCGGTTCGCCCACTCTGCGACGACGCCGGCGCGGTGCGCGGCCTCTCCGACCGCCGCGTCGCCGGAGACGATCACCAGCGACTCGAGCCGCTGCGGCTCGGGTGAGCTCTTCCAGCGGCCCGGGTCGTAGGCGCCGAGGAGTGTCCCGTCGACGATCGCCCGTGCCTGCTCGGCCGGCTCCAGTGGCAGCGAGTCGTCGAGCAGCCAGGCGATCGTGCGCGCGTAACCGCGCGCTTCGTGGGCGAGGGTGCCGGCCGCGGTGCGCAAGGCATCGGCGTCCACCGCCTCGCGCGCGCCGATGCCGGGAGCGCGAGCCGGGCGGCCTTCAGCTCGCCGTCAACGTGCACGACCGGCGCCGTCTTCAGCTTGCCGGTGATCTCGCCCTGCTCGGCGAGTCGTCCGAGCAATCCGCCGAGACGGTCGTTCAGCGACGCGAGCGGCCCGGTCAGCCCCTCCTCAGCGAGTAGCGGTGCGGCGAGGACGTCGGACTCGACGGACTCGGGCGATCCGGCTTGGACTCTCGACCCGCATCGGGGGCGATGCTATCCGACCTTCTCCGTAGCCTCCCCCATATGCGGGGCCGGCCTCCAACTTTGGCGCCGTCGCGCCGATACAGGAGCAATGGCGGCACCAACTTTGCGGCGGTTGGTCTCTTCGCGCGTTCTCCCCGGGCGTCAATTCGACCTCGAAACGCTGGCTCGCCTGCACACGACGCTGGTCGACGAGCGGCAGCGGCTTCGCCAGGATGGCGCTCCCGCCGACGAGCTCGAGCGCAACCGACTGGCGATCGTGCAGTGTCAGTGGGAGCTTTCGCAGGCCCTGATCGATCGCTACCTACCGCCTGCCGCGGCTCCCAGCGCCGCGTAGCCCGTACCGTGTGAACTAGATCACACGGTCGCTCGCTAGCCTGCGCCGGTGCGGGCCGAGCTGGACAAGCGTGCGATGGCGGCGCTCTCGAGTGGACACCTCGCGACGGATTTTGCGAACGGTGCGCTGCCCGCGCTGCTGCCGTTCTTTGTCGACAAGTTCGCGCTCTCGTACACGCTGGCCGCGGCGGTCATCCTCGCGTCGGCGGTCTCGTCGTCGATCGTGCAGCCGCTGTTCGGGCTCTGGTCGGACCGCCGCGGTGCAATCTGGCTGCTTCCCGCCGGCGTGGCGCTTGCGGGAATCGGGATTGCCCTCGCCGCGGTGGCGCCCAGCTACTGGCTCGTGCTCGTCTTCGTGGTCGTGTCGGGTTTCGGCGTCGCGGCCTTCCATCCCGAAGGGTCGAAGTTCGCCGCCTTCGCCGGCGGCCGCCGGCGGGCGAGCGCGATGTCCCTCTTCTCGATCGGCGGCAACCTCGGGTTCGCCCTCGGCCCGACGGTGGCGACGCCGCTCGTGCTGGCCTTCGGTCTCACGGGCGGCCTGCTGCTCTCCGTGCCCTGTCTCGCCGTGGCGGTCGGGTTACTCGTGCTCGCACCATTCCTCGGCTCGTTCGCGCCCGATCGCCGCCGGCAGCTCCAGAGCGAGAGCCCGACCGCCTGGGCGCCCTGCTGCTCCTGCTCGGCGTGATCGCCTTTCGCAGCGTTGCCTGGTTCGGGCTGATCACTTTCGTCCCGCTCTGGGAGGTCTCGCTTGGCCACTCGAAGGCCTACGGAAACCATCTGTTGTCGCTGATGCTGTTGGCAGGCGGGGTCGGCACGCTCGCGGCCGGGCCTCCTGGCCGACCGCTTCGGGCGACGGCCGGTGCTGCTCGCCTGCACTGCCGCCACCGCCCGCTGATCCTCGTCTTCGTGATCGTTGGCGGCATCCCGGGAGCGATCGCGTTGGCGGGCGTGGGGATCTCCGTGATCGCGACCTTCGGCGTGACGATGGTGATGAGCCAGGAGTATTTGCCGCGCCACATCGGCATGGCCTCCGGGTTGTCAATCGGGCTCTCGATCGGCCTGGGCGGCGTCGGCGCGGTCGCGCTCGGCGCCGTGGCCGACTCGATCGATCTCCGCGCGGCGATGTACGCGGCCGCGGGCGCGGCGGCGGCCGCGCTCGTCCTGGCGGTGCGCCTGCCGTCCTCCCGGCCCTCGCGCCGGCTCGCGGTCGAGCCGGTAGCGCCATGAGTTAGGCTCGCGGCGGTGGCCGAGAACGCGCGCGAATTCTTCCGAAACGCTCGAGGCGCGCGCCGCCGGCTCCTCGAAGGCGGCCGGCCTAAACGCCACCTACCTGTTCGACATCGACGGCGCCGGCAAGTGGATCGTGCGCGTCGAGAACGGGAAGGTCAGCGTCCAGGAGGGGAGAGCGACGCCGACACGACGATCTCGGCCTCGGAGGACACGTTCATGAAGATCGTCAACGGCCAGCAGAACGCGACCAGCGCTTTCATGATGGGCAAGCTGAAGGTCAGCGGCGACCTTGGCAACGCCATGAAGCTGCAGCAACTTTTCTAGTCCTCGAGCTCGACGAGCACGGTGCCGCCTGCGACGCGGTCTCCCTCGGCGACGTGAATCGTGCGAACGACCGCTTCGTAGGGGGCCACGACCGGCGTCTCCATCTTCATCGCCTCGAGCACGACGAGGCGGTTGGCGCGCCTCGACGCGGTCGCCCTCGGCGACCACGACGCGGATGACCGTGCCCGGCATCGGGGCGGTCAGCGAGCTCTGTTCGCCGCTGTGCCGGTGGTCGTGGGAGACGGCGTCGGATCCAGCGCGGCTCCGGGAGCGGGGGCCGGGAGGTTGAGTCGCCACGGCGCCGCCCAGGGCGCTTGTGGCAGCCGGGCGGGAACGGCCGAGAGCGGTGGATACTCGGTCAAGAACGCCGTCGTCGTCGTGCCGGCGCGAACCACGGGGTGCGAGACGAGCCAGCGGAGGAACGGCAGGTTCGTCGTGATGCCCTCGACCTCGGTCTCTGCGAGCGCTGCGCCAAGCCGGTCGAGCGCCTCGGCCCGCGTCTCGGCCGAGGCGATCAGCTTGGCGATCATCGGGTCATAGGCCACGCCGACCGCGTCGCCCTCGGCCACGCCGGCGTCCACGCGAATCACGTCGGGCAAGTGCAAGCGCTCGACGGTTCCGGCCTGCGGCAGGAAGTCGACTGGGTCTTCCGCATAGAGCCGGACCTCGACCGCATGCCGTCGCAGCTTCGGCCGCGGATCGGCGACCTCCTCGCCACGGGCGACGGCGAGCTGCAGCGCGACCAGATCGAGCCCCGTCGCCTCCTCGGTGACGGGGTGCTCCACCTGGATCCGCCCGTTCAGCTCGAGGAAGTAGAAGTCGCCGCCGTCGAGCAGGAACTCGACCGTGCCGAGCGCTCCGATAGCCGATCTCGTGCGCGAACGCGATCGCCGAGCCGCCCATTCGCTCGCGCAGCTCGGTGTCGACCGCGGGCGACGGCGCCTCCTCCAGCACCTTCTGATGCCGCCGCTGGATCGAGCAATCGCGCTCGCCGAGCGAGTAGATGTGCCCGTGCTCGTCCGCGAGCAGCTGGATCTCCACATGTCGAGGACGCTCGAGGTAGCGCTCGAAGAAGACGGTCTCGTCGCCGAATGCAGCCTTGGCCTCGCGCCGCGCCGCGGCGAGCGGCGTCGGGGAGCTCCGGGACTCACGAACGTCTCGCATCCCCGGCCGCCACCGCCTGCGGCCGCCTTGATCATCAGTGGAAAGCCGATCTCGTCGGGATCGCCGGTGGGCAGAACGGGAATCCCGGCCGACGTGGCGGCGCCGCTTTGCCTCGAGCTTGTCGCCGCCGCGGCGCAGCGCGTCGGGAGTGGGGCCGACGAAGACGAGCCCCGCGGCCTCGACCGCCTCGGCGAAGTCCGCGTTCTCGGCGAGGAACCCGTAGCCGGGATGGATCGCGTCGGCGCCCGTCTGCTTCGCAGCCCGGATGTGCTCCTCGGTGTAGAGGTAGCTCGCGATCTCGACGACCTCGTCGGCCTCGCGGGCGTGCAGCGAGCCCTTGTCGTCAGGGGCGACGACGGCGACGGTCGCGATCCCTTCGGCTGTGCAGGCGCGGAAGATCCGGACGGCGATCTCGCCGCGGTTGGCTACGAGGAGCTTCCGGATCTCCATGCGGCGGGGCGCTTGTCGAGGAACGCGCGCAGGCCCTCTTGCCCCTCCGGGCTCGTGCGCAGCTTGGCGGCGAGCCGAACCGCCTCCTCGCCTCCCGGCCGCTCGCGGATCAGCTGCTTCGCCGCACGCGTGGCCTCCGGCCCTGCGCTCAGGAGCTCGCCGGCGACGCGCTCGATCGCCGCGTCGAGGTCGGGGGCGACTTCATGGACCAGCCCGATTCGAAGAGCGGTCTCGGCGTCGAAGCGCTCGCCCGTCAGGAAAAAACGTCTGGCCGCGGCGGTGCCGATTCTCGGGAAGACGAACGGTGAGATGACGGCCGGGACGATCCCGAGCTTGACCTCGGAGAATCCGAAGACGGCATCCGGGGCCGCAACCGCAACGTCGGTGCAGCAGACGAGGCCCGAGCCGCCACCCAGTGCGTAGCCTTGCACGCGCCCGACCACGGGAGCCGGGCACGAGTCGATCGCCTCCAGCATCCGGTAGAGGCGGAGCGCATCCTCGACGTTCTCCTCGTAGGAGAGGTCGATGGCCGAGCGCTGCCAGTCCACGTCGGCGCCGGCGCAGAAGCTCTCACCGTCTCCGGCGAGCAGGACGGCGCGTGCGTCGCCGACGTCGGCGAAGGCCTCCGTCAGCTCACGGATCAGCGCCGCGTCGAAGGCGTTGCGGCGCTCGGGGCGGGCGAGCGTGACCCGCAGCAGCGGCCCCTCTCGCTCGATTCGCAGGCGCGGCCATGAGTCGGCAGCTTAAGACGACCAGTCGTGCAGAGGTGGGGAGGCTGCCTCTTCACCAACCGGTTGAAACGGGCGCGCCTGCGAAGCCGCCACGCCCCCACGGCGGCATCCCAAGCGACGCCTTAGAGTCGGGCTCGTGCTTCGAGGCGCTCTCGCCGCTGCCGTGACGCCGCTGGCCGGTGGCGGCGAGGTGCTGGACGAAGACGCGTTCGACCCGCTCGTCGGCTTCCTCGAGTCAGCCGGTCTCGACGGGTTGCTCGCGCTTGGGACAACCGGCGAGGGAATCCCTGCTGAGCGCCGCCGAGCGCCGCCGTGCCGCGGAGCTCTTCGTGGCGGCCCGGCCGGAGGAGTTCGCGGTCGCCGTCCATTGCGGCGCCCAGACGACTCGCGAGACCGCCGAGCTCGCCGCGCACGCCGCAGACCTCGGCGCCGATGCGGTCGCCGTGATCGGCCCGCCGTACTTCGCGCTGGACGACCAGGCGCTGCTCGCGCACTTCGAGGCCGCGGCGCAGGCGTGCGAGCCCGTGCCGTTCTACGTCTACGAGTTCGCCGCGCGAAGCGGGTATGCGGTTCCGGTCGCGGTCTTGGAGCGTCTGCGCGACAGTGCGCCGAACTTCACGGGCCTCAAGGTCTCCGACCGGCCGTGGGAGCGGTTCGAGCCCTATCTCGTTGAAGGACTCGACGTCTTCGTCGGGCCCGAGTCCCTGATCCAGCGCGGCCTGGCGGGGAGCGGTGGGGGTTGTCTCCGGCCTGGCGACGGCCTTCCCGAGCGAGGTGGCTGCCGCCGTGCGAGGTGTTCCCGGACCGGACCTCCGAGGCGCTTCGCGACGGCCTGGAGCAGTTTCCGTTCCACGCTGCGGCCGAAGCACGTGCTGCGGCGGCGCGGGGTGCCGATCGACCGAGACGTGCGCGCACCGCTGCGCGAGCTGACCGACGACGAGCGGGAGGCGCTCGACCGATGGCTCGGATCGTTGTAGCCGGAGCCGGCGCCGCCGGCGCGTCGGTCGCCTACCACCTGTCGGAGCTCGGTGCCGAAGACGTCGTGCTCTGCGATCGCGGCTCAGATCGCCGGCGGTGCGACGGCGAAGGCTATGGGGGCGTCCGGCAGCAGTTCTCGACCGCAGCGGAGGTCCGGCTCGCGCAGGCGAGCATCCGCTTCTTCGAAGAGCTGGGGTCTCCGTTCTTCGACCAGGTCGGTTACCTCTTCCTGGCAACCACCGAAGCGGGCCTTGCCGAGCTCGAGGAACGTGCCGAGCTCCAGCGCGTCTCTGGGAGTGCCGCGTGGTGGCGACCCGCGCCTTCGGCCGGCGCTGCGCTCCGACGACGTCGCTCGGCGCGGTCGTCTGCTGGCGAAGACGGGGTCGCTGACCCGCCCGCAGTGGCGGGCGAGCTCGTCCGCCGGGCGGCCGCGGGTGGGGTGGAGGTGCGTGAAGGCACGGACGCCACGAAGCTCGCTGCCGATGTGTTCGTGATCGCGGCCGGACCGTGGTCGGCCGAGGTCGGCAGGGAGCTCGGGGTCGAGCTGCCGATCCGCCCGCTCTGCCGGCAGCTCCTGGAGACCGAGCCGATCGCCGGCTTGCCGCCCGAGCTGCCGATGACGGTCGAGGCCGAGAGCGGCTTCCATTTTCGCCGCCGCGGCGAGCGCGTCTCGTGCTCGCGATGAGCGATCCCGAGCCGCGCTGGGGCTTCGACGAGGTCGTCGACGAGTCGCTCTTCGATGACCGTCTCGAGCGGCTCGTCCATCGCTTTCCGGCTGCCGCCGGCACGCACGATCGGCCGCGCATGGGCGGGCCTGTACGACATGACGCCGGACGCGCACCCGATCCTGGGGCGGGTCGGCGAGGGCGTCTATGCCGCCTGCGGATTCTCGGGTCACGGCTTCATGCAGAGCCCGGCCGTCGGACGCGCGGTCGCCGAGGAGATTCTCGGACTCGACCCGACGTTCGACCTCTCGCCGTACCGGCTCGACCGCTTCGAGCGCGGGGCGATCTTCCCCGAGCAGCTGGTTCTCTAGAAGTTGCGCTTTCGGTGCAATCCCGTCGCCCACACGCGCACATTTCCCCGTTACGCTCGCCGCGGGCGGCGGGTGGTCCAAGCCACCACCCGGGTGGGGATGCGCGCGCGTGTACCTAGAAACGCCGCGTGATCGCCGAAAGCACCTGTGATTTCGCGCGCGGATAGCTACGGCTCGAACGCAAGACCCCGGCGCGAGAGCTCCTCGACCGCGAACGCGCCCTCGATCGTCGCCTCGACGTCGAACTCTTCACCGACGTCGGGCTCTTTGCCGATCAACTCACGAGCTCTGCTCGGCGGCTCCTGGCGAGCCGCCTGCGCCGACTCCCAGAGGTAGACCGCTCCCCAGCGCTCGGTCACCTCGTCCGAGATCCACGCCTTGAAGCGCAGGCCCGGAACCTCCTCGAACTGATCGACCGACTCATCCCGCAGGTAACGGCGCAGCTCCTCGATTGTGGTCTTCGAGTCGGCGAGATTCCAGAGGACGAGGCGGAGAAGCACGCCTAGCTATTCGAAGAACCGCTCGTGATACGGCAGCTTCTCCAGCAGCTGCTTGATCTCGCGCAGGACGTCCGCCTCCTCGTGACCGAAGTCGTCGAGATAGGAGTGCAACGCATTGCGGACGAGCTTCAGCTCATCGTTCGTCAGCTCGATCGTGTGGTCGGCCATCAGAACGGACCCCCTCGGCTCGTAGCTTCCGCGCGGGGCTCCCACCGCAACCATCGTCAATCCCTCCGGGCCGGCCTTCGGACCGCGGGTCGTCTCCGGATCGAACCTGAAGACGTCGCCCTCTCGGATCGGAACCTCCTCGCCGTCGATCACGTACGTGCCGGAGCCTCGAACGATCAAATTGACCTCCTCCTGGCGCGGATTCCTGCTCGTTGTGCTGGTGTCCGTCGCCGTTCGGCGGGATTTCGAACCAGTTGATCCCGAACGCAAGCAGATCGAGCTCGCGGCGCACGAACCGGATCAGCACCGCCGGGGCCTGCTGGCTCCAGGTCGTGCACATTCACCTTCGAGTAGCCCATCAGCCTCCTCTCACATTCGAAAGACGCCGAACGTCGTCTCGGGAATCGGCGCGTTCAGCGCCGCCGAGATTCCGAGCGCCAGCACACGGCGCGTATCGAGCGGGTCGATGATCCCGTCGTCCCAGAGCCGGGCGGTCGAGTAGTACGGGTTGCCTTCCTCCTCGTACTTCGCCCGGATCTCGTCGGGATCCGCGTCGCCGACCATCGTCAGCACGGTCGCGGCCTGCTCGCCGCCCATCACCGAGATACGCGCGTTCGGCCACATCCAGAGCTGCCGTCGGCGAGTACGCGCGGCCGCACATGCCGTAGTTGCCGGCGCCGAACGGAGCCGCCGATCACGACCGTGAACTTCGGCACCTCGCGCGCACGCGACCGCCGTCACCAGCTTCGCGCCGTCACGCGCGATCCCGCCCGCCTCGTACTCCTTGCCGACCATGAAGCCGGTGATGTTCTGCAGGAAGACCAGCGGGATCTTCCGCTTGCACGCGAGCTCGATGAAGTGCGCGCCCTTCTGCGCCGACTCCGCGAAGAGGACGCCGTTGTTCGCGAGGATGCCGACCGGGAAGCCCTCGATTCCGCGCGAACCCGCAGACGAGCGTCTCGCCGTAGAGCGCCTTGAACTCGTCGAAGCGGCTGCCGTCGACGATCCGGGCGATCACCTCGCGCGCGTCGAACGGCTCCCGGTGGTCGTCGGGAATGAGGCCGTAGAGCTCGGCCGGGTCGGCGGCGGGCTCCTCGTCCCGGGACCAGGTCCCAAGGCATGTCCTTCGGAGGCAGGTTGCAGGTTCCGGCACGATCTGCCGGACGAGCGCCGAGGCGTGCTCGTCTGAGGTCGCGTAGTGGTCGGCAACGCCCGAGAGCCGCGTGTGGACGTCCGCGCCCCCGAGCTCCTCGGCCGACACGTCCTGCCCGGTCGCCGCCTTCACGAGCGGCGGCCCGCCGATGAAGATCGTGCCCGTGCCCTTGACGATGATCGTCTCTTCGCTCATCGCTGGCACGTAGGCCGCCGCCGGCCGTTGCAGGAGCCCATCACCGAGGCGATCTGCGGAATGCCCTTGGCCGAAAGCCGCGCCTGGTTGTAGAAGATCCGCCCGGAAGTGGTCGCGGTCGGGGAAGACCTCGGCCTGGCAGCGGGAGAAAGGCGCCGCCCGAGTCGACGAGGTAGACGCACGGGCAGGTGATTCTGGTCGGCGATCTCCTGCGCGCGCAGATGCTTCTTCACCGTCAGCGGGAAGTACGTGCCGCCCTTGACCGTCGCGTCGTTGGCGATCGACGACGCACTCCCGCCCTCGATTACGCCGATGCCGGTGACGATTCCCGCCGAGGGCGCCTGTCCCTCGTAGACGTCCCAGGCGGCCAGGGCGAGAGCTCGAGGAACGCGCTGCCGGGATCGACAAGCCGGTCGATCCGCTCGCGCGCCGTCAGCTTGCCGCGCGAGCGATGCCGCTCGACCGCCTTCTCGCCGCCGCCGAGGGCGACGCAGCGCCGTGCGCTCGCGAAGCTCGGCCACGAGCTGCTCCATCCGCGCCCGCCGGCGCTCGTGCTCCTCGCCGAGCTCGACGTGAGACTCCAAAACCGCCATGGGCTGAGCCTATCGCTGCGCGGGGCCTGACGTCATCGTCCCCTCAGGCACGAGCCATGCTGCGGTTGCCACAACCTATAATCGCGCTCCCGCTTCAAAGGGAGGGGAGGACATGAAGAAGCCTGTGCTTCGCCTCTGCTGGCGACCGCGGTTCTCGCAACCGCGGCCCTGGCGCTCGCCTCGAGCGCCTTCGCGCAGAACTACATCATCCTCTACAAGCAGAACGCGGTCGCTCCGGACGTCGGTGCGACGGTCAAGCAGGCCGGCGGTTCGGTGATCGCGACCTATCCGCAGATCGGGGTGGTCATCGCCCGGTCGAACTCGGCGAGCTTCGGCACCTCGGTGCTCAAGGACTCGCGAATCGACTCGGCGGCATCGACACGGGGATTCGGCGTCAAGCTCCAAGGATCAGACCCTGGCCCTGAGCGGCCCGCTCCCGGGTGGGTTCCCGAACTCGCCTGCAGCTGACTCGGACAACCTGTCGCGGCTCCAGTGGGACATGGCCCAGATCCACACGCCTGAAGCCCACGCGATCACCGGCGGCAGCCGATCGGTGCTCGTCGGCGACATCGACAGCGGCATGGACTTCGAACACCCGGATCTGGCGCCGAACTACGACGCGGCCAACAGCACCGACTGCTCCAGCGGGGCTCCGGCGACCCTACCGCCGGACAACGACCTGCTCGGGCACGGCACGCACACCGCCGGAACGATCGCCGCCGCGCTCGAACGGCGTCGGCATCGTCGGTGTCGCGCCGAACGTGCGGATCGCCGCGCATCAAGGCCGATCAGCGCCGGACTTCTTCCTGTTTCCGGAGATGATCGTCTGCGCGTTCATGTGGGCCGGCACGCACCACATGGACGTCACGCAACAACAGCTACTTCGCCGACCCGTGGCTGTTCAACTGCCGCAACGATCCCGAGCAACGGGCGATCTGGAACGCGGAGCGGCGGGCGATCAAGTTCGCGATGCAGCCAGGGCGTCGTCGTCGTCGCTGCGGCCGGCAACTTCGCGGACGACCTCGCGCATCCGACGCAGGACATCATCAGCCCAGATACGGGCCGGGCGAGGTGCGGCGGATCCGCAACAACTGCGCCGTGATCCCGGTCGAGATACCCGGCGTCATCGGCGTCTCGGCGACCGGCAACCTGAGGCTCAAGTCGTCCTACTCGAACTACGGCTCGGGCGTGATCCAGGTGGCGGCGCCGGGCGGAGACATCGCTCTGCAGATCGACTCCCGCCGCGCCGAACGGGCTCGGTGCTGTCGACGATTCAACCGGGCTCGTTCTACGAGACGATCCTTCCGGGGTTCCGCGTGTTCGACTGCTCGGTCACGCCGTGTGCCGAGTACCTCTACCTCCAGGGGACCTCGATGGCTGCGCCGCATGTCACCGGCGTCGCGGCGCTGATCGAGAGCCGGTATGGGCCGTTATCGCCGGGAGAGTCACCTCGATGATCACGCAGACCGCAGACTCGACCGCCTGCCGGACCCGGCGACGCTCGCGCTCTACGCTCCGTTCCCTCGTTCTCGAACGGAGCTCCGCAGACCTGCGCGGGTGGGGCCGGATACAACTCGTGGTACGGACATGGCGAGGTGAACGCGCTCAGCGCGGTCACACGCGCTCCGTGAGCAACCCGTAAGCTCAACCGAGGAGGGGCCGACACCAGCCGGCCCCTCCTCGTCTCCTGCACAACGAGGTTTCCTGTCTTGTCTGCATTTCCGTCGCCGCGACCGACATGGCGGGCGCGGCTCAGCCCGCCTAGGAGCTCGAGCTCGAAGCCGTTCGAAAGTCGTCATGGCTTCGGCGGAGCCGAAGCCGGACTTCCGAACGGCGAAACAGGGGCGGCAGGACTCGAACCTGCAACCCCCGGTTTTGGAGACCGGTGCTCTGCCAGTTGAGCTACGCCCCTAGGCGGTTCGAGGTTGCGATTGTACCCCGGTGATTTCGGCATCCTTCCTCTCCTTGAGACCTCCGGGCCAACGACGGGTGCTCGGCGCGCTCTTTCTCGTGCTGGCGCTGACGCTGGCGGGCATCGCCACTGCCGCGGCCGACGCTGCCAGGCACGAAGCCAGGCTCGTCGTGATCGCCTTTGCGGCCGGGGCCCTAGCGCTCTGGCTGGCGCCTGCTGGCATTTCGCGCACTGAGGAACTCGCCGAGCTAGCCCGTATTCTCTGACGGTGGCCGCCAAGCCTGACGAGACGCTGCCGCTCTGGCAGGAGTACCGACGCAGCGGCGACAAGGCGCTGCGCGAGCGTCTGATCCTGACCTACGCGCCGCTCGTCAAGTACGTCGCCGGCCGGGCTCGGCAGCGGGCTGCCCAGCCACGTGGACGAGAGCGACCTCGTCCAGTACGGGCTCTCGGGCCTGATCGGCGCGATCGAGCGCTACGACCCCGATCGCGACGTCAAGTTCGAGACCTACGCGCTCGCGCGAATCAAGAGGCTCGATCATCGACGAGCTGCGGGCGATGGACTGGGTGCCGCGCTCGGTGCGCTCGAGGCGCGCGACATCGAGCGCGCGATCGGCGGCCTCGAGGCGAAGCTCGGCCGGGCGCCGACCGACGAGGAGGTCGCCAAGCAGCTCGGGATGAGTGAGGAAGAGCTCGACGAGAGCCTGAGCGAGATCGGCCGCTCCTCGATCGCCGCGCTGGACGAGCTCTGGACCGTCTCGGCGTCGGGACGGCGACCGAATCGCCCTGATCGACACGCTCGAGGACACCCATGGCCCCGGAGCCGCAATCGGCGCTCGCCGAGACCGAGATGAGGGAAGCACTCGGGGAGGCGATCTCTCGCCTACCCGAACGGGAGAAGCTCGTCGTCACGCTCTACTACTACGAAGAGCTGACCCTGCGTGAGATCGGCGAGGTGCTTGGCGGTGACGGAATCGCGCGTCTCCCAGCTGCACACGAAGGCGATCCTGCGGCTCAAGTCACGGCTCGCCGGGTCGCCGCGCGCGAGCCGCTCGAGCGCTAACCGCGACGCCGCCGACTACGTCTTACTTGAGCGACTCCATACAAACGGAGTAATCTCGGCCGTGTGGAGAGGGGGTCCACACCGGGATTGGGTCTCAAGAAAGGATGGGGAAACAGTGAAGCATCGAGCACTGCTCATCGTGGCAGGGCTTGTTGGTGCAGCCACACTCGCCGCGTCGCTGAGCGTCGCGGCTGCCGGGACGTCGCGTCCCGCGAGTCACGCCACACCAACAAAGTCCGCCGCGATCGCGCCGCCGGCTGTGCCAAACGCCGCGGCGATCAAAGCCAAGTACAAGGGTCAGATCGATCACAGTTCGTCGGCGTGACGGCGCGTGTCGGGACAGACCATGTTCGCGACCACAAGCTCGTCGCCCGCTTCCAGAAGCCGACACGGGCATCAAGGCGTCGACCTCGTGCCGCACCCCGCGGCCTCGGACGCGTCGTACTCGCAGCTGGCACGTGCCTTCGCGTCGAAGTCGTCGAAGCCTGACGTGATGATGCTCGACGTCATTTGGCCGGGGCGTTCGCGCCGTATCTCGTCAACCTGAAGCCGGCTCTCGGCAAGGCGTCGGTCCGCCGGGCGCCGCGCGCTTGTCGCTGGGCGAGGTCAGCGCGAGGTTATTGTCCCCAGCGGGATGAGGCGTCGAAGTCGTGGCCGACCGCCTGTGCCGGCCCGCGCAGCTCCCGCACGACGCTCGCCGGGATCGGGATGCCCTCAGTCCGGCGCTCCTTCCATCGCCGCCTGCCGCTGGCCCGGGAAGCGCGCGCCGCTGCCGGAGGTGTTGAGGAACTGCCTGCAGCCAGCTGGTGCGCTGCCGTCCTCGAACACCTCCTGGCCGCAGACGAGCGCCGGGTTGATCACGAGGATGAACGCGTCGACGCCCGATGCCGAACGCGGCGGCCGAGGCCTGGGATCCTCTGGCTCGGCCGCCAGCCCGCGAGTCCCAGCGCTGCAGCACCTCGACCACCATCGCGAGGCCGATGCCCCTTGTGCTCGGCCATCGGGCCGCAGGTAGTCTCATCAGCGCCGCGGCGGGCTCCGTCGGTGGGCTGGCCGTCGCTCGCCCATCGCCCAATCGGCGGGAATGCGGCGCGTTGTCGCGCGCGGCCTGCTGGATGCGCCCGCGCGCCACGACGCTGTTCGCCATGTCGAAGACGAACGGCGTGCCGCCGCGCACCGGGCGCCGCGAAGCGCGATCGGGTTGTTGCCGATGGTTGGCGCGCGGCATCCCGGCAAGGCCATCACGGCCGGAGTGCGCTGGCACACGAGTCGCGACGCGCCCCTGCCTCGGCCGCCTGCAGTGCGAAGCATGCCCAGCGCCGAGCAGGCTGCGCGCAGCTCGTGATCACGCACGGCGCGCAGGCCACCTTCCTCCGTGGCCTGCGACGCCTGGTCTACCGCGAAGGTCGCGACGACCTGCCCGAGCGCGCCCTCGCCGTCACGTGCAAGCGCGCCGTCGCGCCATTCCGCCTTGGGATCGTTCGAGGTGATCTCGCCGGCCGCGATCGCGTTGCATGTAGAGGGGATACGCGAGACCCCGTGGGGAATCGACGCCGCGCAGGCTCGTGCGCACGGCAGCACCTCGGCACGCGATCGCGGCGTGCGGGGCCGAGATGCCCGCCGGCCTGCAGCACCACCGGCAAGCCCATTGCGTGAGCGCGCAGGTCGCTATCGATCCACGGTAGCCCTAGCGGTTCGACGGATCGGCGACATGGTCCCTTCCGTGAGCCGCGATGTCCACCCGGTGCTCGCACGCGGCGCGTGATGCGCCGCCTCGATGCCCGCGGCCATCGAGGTCGCAGCGACATCGCCGAGACCTCGGCGCGGTCGACGCACCTGCCCTCGGAGTACGGCACGTGGATGAAAACCGGCGCGCGCACTGAGGCCGCTCGCGGCGATGAAGTGCAGCACGCCGTACATCAGGTGGTTGCAGACGTACGTCCCGGCGCTGTTCGGAGAGCTCGGTCGGGAGCCCGCTTGCGGCGCGCATCGCGGCCACCATCGCCTTGACCGGCAGCGTCGCGGAAATAGGCCGGCGGGCCGTCGGCGCGATCGGCTCGTCGATGCGGCTGCGCGCCGTCGTTGTCGGGTGCGCGCGTCGTCGACGTTGATGGCCACGCGCTCGCACCGAGATGCGCGACGCGGCCGCCGGCCTGCCCGAGGCAGACCACGAGCGACGGGCGATGGCGCTCGATCGCCGCGGCGACGGCGTCGACGCGCTTTGCCGGAACTCGCACGGCACCCGGCAGCGTCTCCACGCGCCGACCGGCGATCGTCGCCCGGCAGGCGCTGCAGGTTCCCACGAGGGATTGGTGCGCTCGCCGCCGAAAGGGATCGAACCCGGTCACCAGGATCACGTCCGGATGCCTGCGCTGATGATGAGCTCCGGTGGCACCGCGCGTCGCCGCCGCGCCGCGACGCGGCGGCGCGGTGTTGCTGGGCCGGACCGGAGCTGCGGAGCGCGGTCGCGTGGGGACGTGAGGGTTTCGTGCGGCGTGCGGAGCATGATAATTGGGGTCGGGATGTTTATGATCGGGAACCGCAGCATCGTTGGTGAGAGGCGTCAGACGGACCGCTCGCGCAAATGCCGCAGCATCAACGAACGGTCGTCGCGAAGCGAGCTGACGGCGTGTCGCGTCGTCCGGCAAATCCTCACTTCCATGTTATCCTACGGCCGTCCAGCCTCCGTCGATGGAGAGCGACGCGCCGTTGATCTGCGCGGCGCCTCGCTAGCAGAGGAACAGCGCCATGGCGGCGATCTGCTCGACGGTCGACGAACTCCTTGCGTCGGCTGGGGCGCGAGGATGATGTCCTTCGCCGCGCGCTCCTCCGAGATGCCGGCCTCGCGCGCGCGATCCTCGATCTGCTTCTGCACCAGCGGCGTGTGCACGAAGCCCGGGCAGATGGCGTTCACGCGGATGCCCTCCTCGGCGGTCTCGAGCGCCGCGGCCTTGGTGAAGCCGACGATGCCGTGCTTGGCCGGCGACGTAGGCCGCTCTTGTTCGGCGATGCGACCAGCCCGTGCGCGGAGGCGATGTTGATGATCGCGGCCCGAGCGCGCGCGCTCTTCATGCCCGGCAGCGCCGCCTTGGTGGCGTGGAAGGCCGACGACAGGTTGATCGGCGATGATCGCGTCCCAGCGATCCTCGGGGAACTGGTCGATCGGCGCCACGTGCTGGATGCCGGCGTTGTTGACCAGGATGTCGACCGCGCCGAACTCGGCCTCCGGCCTGCAGCCACCAGCGCGCGGATCTCGGCCGGCTTCGACCATGTCGGCGCCGTGGAAGCGCGCCTTCACGCCGTGGTCCTTCTCGAGGCCCGGCGCGCAGCGCGCCGATCGCCGCGGCGTCGCCGAAGCCGTTCAGCATCACGTTCGCGCCCTCGGCGGCGAAGCGCAGCGCGATGGCGCGGCCGATGCCGCTGGTCGATCCAGTGACGACGGCTGATCTTGCCGCGAAGCTGCTTGCTCATTTCCGGTTCCGAATCTGTCGATGTACCAGAGAAGGAGCGCGCCGGGCGCGATCAGCGAGGCGGCCGGCGAAGAGCACGATCGAGAACGAAGGGCCCGATGTCGCCCGCGAAGCCGATCGTGCAGCGTCGCGTCGCACGAGCGGATCGCGAGGATCACCAGCGAGCGGCAGCCCGATGGCACCCGCGGACGCCCGCGAGCCCGCCCAGCAGGCGCGCGTCCCGGCGGATAGAGATGGCGCGCGATCACCACGCAGGCGACCGCCGCCAGCGACCGGCAACGAGGAAACCCGCGCACAGACGATCGGTGATCGCCATGCGCGCTCATGGGACGCAGCATCTCGATGTGCAGGATGCCGTCCTCGATCGTAGGGCTCCGACGATCGCGCGCGAAGCCGAACTCCCGTAGAAGCGCTCTCAGGTACACTGTGCGCCGATGCGCAGACGGGCTGGCCGGGCCAGAGCGCCTGCGGCGCGCGCGATCGCCTCGGCGCATGAGGTGCGCGTCCCGCGCCCGGTGCGCCGCGCCGCCTCGCGCGGTGATCACGGCGGCCGATCGAGGGCTCCGGGATACTTCACGCCCGAGCGGCACCAGGCGGCAGTAGGCGACGATCGCAGGCTCGTGTTGCGACCCGTCCCCGGCCCGAGGTGCGCAGCTCAGCGCGGATCGCGCGCCGGATCGACGTCCTGGAACGGCGCAGTTCTGCTCGACCACGAACACCGCCGCGCGCGCTCTGCAGGATGTCGTGCAGCTCCGCGGGCGGTGAGCTGCGTCGAACGGCGCGCACTGCCAGTCGATCACACCGCGCGCTTTCGGCGTCGCCACCGCGCGAGGTGCAGCCACGTTTCCACCACGGTGTCCGGATTCAGGGACGATCGATTCGATGCCTTCGGACATCAGCCACTCGGCGAGGTCGGGATAGTCGCTCGGGCCCTGGCCGCAGATGCCGACGTACTTGTCCGCCTTGCGGCAGGCCTGGATGGCGAGGTGCAGCATGCGCTTGACCGCCGCGTCGCGCTCGTCGAAGGCCTCCATCACCAGGCCCGGAGTCGCGGTCGAGCGCGAGCGTGAGCTGCGTCATGTCGTTGGAGCCGATCGAGAAGCCGTCGAAGTGCTCGAGGAACTCGTCGGCGAGGATGGCGTTGGACGGGATCTCGCACATCATCACGACGCGCAGCCCGTTCTTGCCGCGCTCGAGGCCGTTCTCCCTGCAGGATCGCGAGCACCTGCTCGGCCTCCTTCACGCGTGCGCACGAACGGGATCATGAGCTCGACGTTGGTGAGGCCCATCTCGTCGCGCACCTTGCTGCATCGCCTCGCACTCGAGCTCGAAGCAGTCGCGGAACGACTGCGCGATGTAGCGCGAGGCGCCGCGGAAGCCCGAGCATCGGGTTCTCCTCGGTGGGCTCGTACTTGCGCGCCGCCGATGAGGTTGCGTGTACTCGTTCGACTTGAAGTCCGACAGCCGCACGATCACCTTCTTCGGGCCAGAAGGCCGCGGCGATGGTCGCCACGCCCTCGACGATCTTCTCCACGTAGAAGCGCGCGGGGCTCGCGTAGCCGCGCGACTGGCTTCGCCACCTGCGCCTTGAGGTCGGGCGCGAGCGTGTCGAACTCGAGGCAGGCCTTGGGATGGATGCCGATGGTGTTGCGAGATGATGAATTCCAGCCGCGCGAGGCCCACGCCCGTCGTTCGGCAGCTGGCAGAAGTCGAAGGCGAGCTGCGGGTTGCCGACGTTCATCGCGATCTTCACCGGGATCGCGCGGCATCTGGTCGAGCTGCGACCTCGATCGCCTCGAAGTCCATCTTGCCGGCGTAGATGTAGCCGGTGTCGCCCTCGGCGCAGGAGACCGTCACCGCGGCGCCGTCGCGCGAGCCGTCTCGGTCGCGTCCTCGCAGCCGACCACCGCCGGGCACGCCCAGCTCGCGCGCGATGATCGCCGCGTGGCACGGTGCGGCCGCCGCGGTTGGTGACGATCGCCGCGGCGCGCTTCATCACCGGCTCCCAGTTGGGATCGGTCATGTCGGTCACGAGCACGTCGCCGTCCTGCACGCGGCCGATCTCGCGAGACGTCCTGCGATCACGCGCACCGGCCCTGGCCGATCTTCGAGCCGATGGCGCGGCCCTCGGCGAGCACCTCGCCGCGCTTGCCGATGCGGTAGCGCGTGAGCGTGTCCTTGCGCGTCTCCTGGCTCTTCACCGTCTCGGGCCGCGCCTGCAGGATGTAGAGCTTGCCGTCGCTGCCGTCGCGTGCCCCACTCGATGTCCATCGGCCGGCCGTAGTGCTTCTCGATGGCCACCGCGTAGCGCGCGAGCTCCTCGACCTCGCGCGTCGGTCGAGCGAGAAGCGGTCGCGCTCGCGCCTGCGGCACGTCGACGTGCCTTCACCGACTTGCCGGCCTGCCGCGCTCGGCGTCGAAGACCATCTTGATCGCCTTGCGCGCCGAGGCCGCGGCGCAGCGATCGCGCGGCTTGCCGTTCGCGAGGCAGAGCTTGTAGACGTAGAACTCGTCGGGATTGACCGCGCCCTGCACCACCGTCTCGCCCAGGCCGTAGCTCGAGGTGATGAACACCACGTCGCGGAAGCCCGACTCGGTGTCCATGCGTGAACATCACGCCGGCGGCGCCGAGGTCGCTGCGCACCATGCGCTGCACGCCCGCCGAGATCGAGCACCTCGCCGTGGGTGAAGCCCTTGTGCACGCGATAGGCGATGGCGCGGTCGTTGTAGAGCGAGGCGAAGACGCGGCGCATCGCTTCGCAGCACGTCGTCCGACGCCGCGGATGTTGAGGTAGGTCTCCTGCTGGCCGGCGAAGGAGGCGTCGGGCAGGTCCTCGGCGGTGGCCGGACGAGCGCACCGCGAAGCTGGCCGTCGGCGTTGCCTGCGGACACGCGCTCGTATGCCGCGCGGACCTGCGCGCTCGAGCTCGGGCGGCAGCGCCGCGGCCTCGACCCAGCCGCGGATCTCGGCGCCCGCCGCGGCGAGCGCGCGCACGTCGTCCACGTCGACCTTCGCGAGCGCCGCGTCGATGCGCTCGGCAGAGCTTGTTGTGGGCGAGGAAATCGTCGAAGGCCTGCGCCGTGGTGGCGAAGCCCCGGGCACGCGCACGCTCGCTGGCCGCGAGCTGGCTGATGCAGCTCGCCCAGGCGAGGCGTTCTTGCCGCCGACGGTCGCGACGTCGGTCATGCGCAGCTGATTCGAGGGGAGGACGTACGGGTGGCCATGGCGAAGACGATCGGGAAGCGCGTGCAATTATAGCGAACGGCCCATGTTAATGTTGCGGCGCATCATAGCCGCGCTCCTCCGAACAGCCCATGTCCCAGCGCAAGCGCGTCTTCTTCGTCTCCGACCGCACCGGCATCACCGTCGAGGCGCCTCGGCTCCTCGCTGCTCACGCAGTTCGGCGACGATCGACTTCCTGCGCGTGACGCTGCCCTTCATCGACTCGATCCCCAAGGCGATCCAGGTCGGTCGGCGCAGGTCAACGCGGCGCACCGGCGAATCCGGGCCAGCGCCCGCTCGTCTTCAGCTCCATCGTGGACGACGCGGTGCGCGCCGAGATCAACAAGTGCGACGGCCTGGTGCTCGACGTCTTCGAGCGCTTCATCGTCCCGCTGGAGGCCGAGCTGGGCGTGAAGTCCAGCCACCGTGGTGGGCCGCACGCACAGCGCGCAACGCCAAGGACTACAACCACCGCATCGAGGCGATCAACTACACGCTCTCGCACGACGACGGCGTCACCCACCGCGGCCTCGAGGAGGCCGACATCGTGCTGGTGGGCGTCTCGCGCAGCGGCAAGACGCCGACCTGCCTCTACATGGCGATGCAGTTCGGCATCAAGGCGGCCAACTACCCGCTGATCCCCGAGGACCTCGAGGCGAACCGCCTGCCGCCCAGCCTCGCTGCCGCTCAAGGGCAAGGTCTGGGGCCTGTCGATCGCAGCCCGAGCGCCTGCACCAGATCCGCAGCGAGCGCCGCCCCGATTCGACGCTACGCCGCGCTCGAGAATTGCCGCTACGAGGTGGCCGCGGCCGAGAAGCTCATGCGCCAGGCGCGGCATCCCGTACCTCGACTCGACCACCAAGTCGATCGAGGAGATCGCCACCGCACATGCTGCACGAGGCGCACCTGGTCCGCGGGTGTACTGAGACAGGGCCTGGCCCGAGGCTCGAGACTTCGTGCTAAGATAGCGCGCCAATAAAGGGGCGCCCGCCCCGCCAAAACACTCCAGGAGAGGACCATGAAAGCCCAGAAGCGCGTCCTGCCTCCGCCTTGCTGCTGTCGCTCTTCGCCGGCGCTGTCGGCCCCCGTCGGCCGAGGCGCCGCAGTTCTACCGGCGTCTACGTCATTCGGCGACAGCCTCTCCGGACGCCGGCTACTACCGCCCCTTCCTCGCGAGCGCTCGGCCTGCCCGCGCCCGTGGTCGTCGCAGCTCGGGCCGGTTCACCACCAACCCCGGCCCGGTGTGGTCGGAGCTGGTGTCCACGCACTACGGCGTGACGCCCGGAGCCGAGCAACGCGAGCAACGGCAACATCTTCGCGCAGGGCGGCGCGCGCGTGGCGCTCGACTCGCGCCTCGACGCCGCCCGGGTCGGCGCCCAGCGCCCGGTGAGCACGCAGATCGACCGAGTACCTCGCGCGCGGCGGCGGCGCCGCCGACCCGAACGCGCTCTACGCCGTGTGGGCGGGCGCGCAACGACATCTTCCAGAACCTCGCCGCGCTTCGCGCGCGGGCGCGATCACCGCAGGCGCAGCTGCAGACCAACGTCCTCGCCGCGGCCACCGCCGAAATCGGCCAGATCCGCGCGGCTGCAGCGCGGCCGGCGCCCGCTACATCGCTGGTTCCGGCGCTGCCCGACATCGGCGCGACGCCGCAGTTCGCCGGCAGCCGGCGCGACCGCGGCGCGCCGCCACGGCAGCTCTCGGCGGGCTACAACACGACGCTCTTCACCGGGCCTGCAGGGCGCCGGCATCAAGGTGATCCCGGTCGACGTCTTCTCGCTCTTCGCCGAGATCCGCGCGAACCCGGCCGCCTACGGCTTCACCAACACCACCGGCATCGCCTGCGGCCCGTTCCCGCCGATCACGACCACGCGGCAACTCGCAGTTCTGCCTGCCGGCGAACCTCGTGGCGCCCAATGCCGACCAGACCTACCTCTTCGCCGACGGCGTGCACCCGACCACGCGCACGCACAGCGATCATCGCGCAACTTCGTCGAGTCGCTGATCGACGGGCCCGACCAGTACGCGCTGCTCGCCGAGGGCGCCGCTGCGCACGCGCGCGGCCACATGCGCGCGCTCGCACGACGGCATCGCGGCGCGGACGCAAGGACGTCGGCGAGTTGCGGCGTCTTCGTGGCGCGGCGATCGGCGGCAACTTCGACGTCGACTCCGGCAGCGGCACCTCGGGCGTGAAGAGCCACCACGAAGGCCGCGGCGGTCGGCGTCACGATGCGCGCCTCCGAGAGCGGTGATGCTGCGGCGCCGCCGTACGGCTCGGCGCGAACACGGGCACGTTCGGCAACGACGCAGGGCGACTTCCGCACCTACGAGCACACGCTGGTCGCGCTCTTCGCTTCGTGCCATGGGCGGGTTCTCACGGCACCGGCGTGCGTCTCGCTCGGCGACATCGAGTTCGGCAACATGCCAGCGCAACATCGCCCTGGGCCGGTGACGCGCGTGGCCGAGCGCGAGCACCGAGGGCAGCAACGCGTCGGCGCACTTCACCGCCGGCTACGACTTCCCGCTCGGCACGCTTCACCATCGGGCCCGCTGGTCGCGCGTCACCACCGCAGAACGTCGACGTGAACGGCTTCGACGAGTCGGACGCCGGCGCCGCGAACCTGCGCATCGGCGAGCAGAAGCGCAAGTCCGAGGTCTGGAGCGTCGGCGTGCGCGCCTCGTGCGACGCTCGGCGACTGGACGCCGTGGGCTGCGCGTCACCGCCGACAAGGAGCGCCGCGACGACGTGCGCTACGTCGGACCGCGATGCCGCTCTCGATGGCGGCCACCGGCAGCAGCTACGAGCTGCCGGCGTACGAGCCCGACAACGAACTACGTGCAGCTCGGCGATCGGGCATGAACGGCGCTCATCACGCCGAACGTCGTGCCTCGCTCGCCTACTACAGGTGTCGAGCCGCTCGGGCATCAAGGAAGACGTGTGATCGCCGGCGATGCTGTCGGTCGAGGTTCTGAAGCGCGTCCACTCCGCGGCCAACCTGCCCGAGGCGCACCTCCTCGTGGACCTCCTCGCCGACCGCGGCATCCGCGCCGCGTCTTCAACGCCAACGCCTCCAGCCTCGCGCGGCGAGCTGCCGATCGACGCCGCGCTGCCGCAGGTCTGGGTCGACGACCCGGCGGACGCCGGCGCGCGCGCGCGAGTGATCGAGGCATTCCAGCACGCGCCGGCGCGGCCCGCGCGTCAAGTGCCCGGCGTGCGGCGAGGAGAACCCCGCGTCGTTCGACCTGTGCTGGTCTTGCGGCGCGGGGCTGGAGAGCTAGGCTTACTGGTTGCCGAAAGTCGCGCTAGGCGCCGCGCGCCGAGGGCGCCGGTGCATGCGGTTGGCTGCCGTCCGACTCGATGAATCGCCGCCCGCGATGCCCAGCGGGTGTCGTTGTCGACAGGCATTGCCGGAGAGGCGGATGCCGGCGTCTGCGAGACGCCGGCGTTCAGGCTAGGCGAGGAGCTGCATCTTCCACGTGATCGACCTGATGCCATGCTGGTTGCGGATCGATCGAGCGCTTGACGTCACACCGGACGCTGCCCTGAGATCAGGCATCGATCGCCGTCGCGACGCGGATGCGTCGCATTTCGAGCGGGCTTCCCCTTGTATTCGAATGCTCCCTGGCGCTGCCGCCGCGGAGCCCGAAGATGCGGCAGTTGTTGTTTGCCGCGCGCCGTTCGATGAACGTTGACGCCGATCAGGCCTGGCGTCTGATCACCCTCGATCGTGAGGTTGCGCAGGATCACCGTTGAGGTCCGGCGCCGTTCACGTTGATCGCCGTTGGTCCCGAGGCGAGGACGCCTGCGTGGAATCCTGGCCGTCGATCGTGATCGACTTCTGGTGATCGTGACGGCGCCGTAGCCCGCCGATCGAGGCACGTTGATGATCCCGTGGTCGGCGGTCTTGGAGATCGCGCCCGCGAAGGTCTTGCAGGGCGCCGAGGCGGCTGCACGGATTCGCGTCGTCGCCCACGCCCGAGACCCAGGTGCGAGTGGCTTGCGCCATCGCCGCCGGCGCGCAGCGCCAGGCCGATCGCCAGACGCCCATTTCAGAACGCTGCCAGTTGCCAGCGCTTTCCCGTGCGGATGAGGCACGCATAGACGGCCCACGGCCATACGGATATCCGTACGGCGTGCCGAGGAACAGATAGAACCGCCCCTTCCCGTTCTTCGCGTCGGCGACCCCCACGTAGATCGGGCCCAGCGAAGCGTGCTCGCGGCGATGATAGGCGCCGAACGAGCGCTGCCAGCCGGTGAGCGAACGTCTCGGTGAAGGGCTTGTTCATGCGCCCCGCCTCGGCCGCGACGCCCGCGATCAGCGTGAGGCCGTAAAGCGGCGACGCGAAGTTGCAGGCGGTACTGCGCCTCGAGGCGCCCGAACGCGTACTCGCCGCCGCAGCATCTGGTCCTTGGCGAATCCCGACAGGCGGCGCGGCCCGCCGAGCGTGAAGGCGTCGGCGAGCGGCAGCGTGCCCTTGAGCGCCGTGCCGCCCTCGAGCCCGCCGAGCACGACGCAGCGGTCGCCGAGCGAGTACGCCGCGCCGAAGCGCGCCTCGCTACGCGAATAGGGCTTCGAGCCCGGCCGTCGCGGTCACGCGCTCAGCGCGTCGAAGTGCGTCGCGCTCGAGCTTCATGCCGCGCGTCGGGAAGAACGGCTGGTCGTAGGTGTCGATCGCGAGCGCCGCGGTCGAGCCCGCCGAGCCGCTGCGGTGAGGTTGGGAAGCGTAGTCTGGGCCGGTGTCGAGCACCGGCGCCGATGCGCCGCTCCACCCAGCCCGAGCTCGCCCGCGCCGCGCACGCGCCGAGGTTGCACGCCGACGTCGATGCCCGCGCGGTTCTCCTGGATGCGGTAGATCGCCAGGCGGTCGCCCTCGTCGTAGATCGGCGCCTTGCGCAGCCCGCGTGCTCGCGTACGGCGCGCACGAACGTGGCGTGGCGCTGGTCGAGCGGCTGGTAGAACTCGGTCGAGACGCTCTGCTCGCTGCCGATCTGCGCGCCGACGAGCCATTCGCCGCCGAGCGAGTTCATCCACGTGCGGCGGTAGAGCGCGCGCAGGTTGTACGTCGACGTCGCTGCGGAAGTCCGAGGCGAGGTTCAGGCCGAAGCGCAGGTAGTTCGGGCCCCACGGCTTCTCGACCGGCGTGATGCGCAGGATCGTCTTGTCGCGCTCGCGCACCACGCTGTAGTCGAGCGAGTGCAGGTCGCCCTGGCTGAACTCGCGCACGAGGTCGCGCGCGAGCTGCCGCGCGTCGAGCGGCTCGCCCTCCTCCTGGCTGATGCCGCGGCGCATGCGTCTCGGGTTCACGAAGCGCGTCTGCGCGCGATCTGCACCTGGTCGATGACCGGCGGCGCTGCTCGGCGCGGCCAGGCGCACGTTCGCCTGCCAGGCGGCGTACTCGCGGCGGCGACACCGAGAGGCGGCGTCAGCTCCGCCGAGCAGCGCGCAGCGCCGCCACGCGCCCGCGCGTCGCGCGCCTCGAGCTGGCGCGTGAAGTCGCGTCGCGGTGATGTCGCCCGAGGTCGGGCTGGATGTAGATGTCGCTCGGGCGTGAGCTGCGCCATCGAGCTGCGCGACGTTCTGCTCGGTGAGCAGGTTCACCACCTGGCCCAGCACGGTCACCACGCCCTGTCACCTCGTCGGGCTTGAGCAGCGGCGAGCCCACGTTCACCGCGATCACGACGTCGGCGATTGCAGAGGCTGCGCACCTCCGCGACCGGCAGGTTGTCGGTGAGGCCGCCGTCCACGAGCTTGCGGCCCTCGCGCACCACCGGCGCGATCAGGCCCGGCACCGACATGCTGCGCGCGCATCGCCGAGGTGAGGTTGCCGCAGCGGATCGCGACGCGCTCGCCGGTGCCGATGTCGGTGGCGATGATCGCGAGCGGCAGCGCGAGCTCCTCGATCGGCGCGGTCGCCGCAGGTCCGCGCGCACCAGCTGGTTGAAGAAGAGCTTCAGCTTCTCGCCCGCGAGCGCGCCCTCGCGGAACTGGATGCCGTCGCGCGAGACGCCGAACTCGAGCGCCGAGTAGAAGCGGTCGTCGAGCTCCTTGCGGCGGATGTTCACCGACCTCGCGCCCGGCGGAGTCGTCGAACATCGCTGATCCAGTCGGTCTCGCCCGACGAGCGTCGATGATCTCCGCGGGCGACACGCCCGCGGCGTACGCGCCGCCCACCGAGCGCGCCCATGCTGGTGCCCGCGATGCAGTCGACCGGGATGCGCATCTCCTCGAGCACCTCGAGCACGCCCAGGTGCGCGCCGCCGCGCGCGCCGCCGCCGCCCAGCACCAGGCCGACTGCGCGGGCGGCTCTGGCCGCCGGCATGCGGGCGACGAGGCGGTCGCGGCCACGCCAGGACAGGCCGCGATGGCGAGTCGAAGCGTGCTGTCATGGATGCCTCAGACCTTGAGGGTGAACGGCGTGAAGCGCGTGTCGCGGTCGTAGTAGTCCTCGTGCTCGGCGCGCTTGAGCCAGCCGACGATCGCGTAGGTGACCGGCGTGAACAGCACCTCGACCGCGACCTTGGCGACGAACTGCGCGAGCATCACCTGCGGCAGCTTGTCGTCGGGAATGATGCCCGTGCCGTAGAAGGCGAGCGGATAGAAGAGCAGCGAGTCGACGCCCTCGCCGAAGATCGTCGAGCCGATGGTGCGCGTCCAGAGCCAGCGCCCGCCGGTCAGGATCTTCATCTTCGCGAGCACGAAGGAGTTCACGAACTCGCCGCAGAAGTACGCGATCATCGAGGCGAGCGCGATGCGCCACGTCGAGCCGAAGGCGATCTCGTAGGCGCGCCTGGTTCTTCCAGAACGGCGCCGGCGGCAGCGCCACCACGACGCACGCCATGAACGAGCGCGAAGGCGAGCGCGGCGAAGCCCGCCCAGATCACGCGGCGCGCGCGCGCGTAGCCGTAGACCTCGGTGAGGACGTCGCCGAAGACGTACGAGATCGGGAAGAAGAGCACGCCCGCGCCGAAGGTGAGCGACGCCGAGCACCGGCAGGTCGAGCCTGCGCGATCTTCGCCGGGCCGATCAGGTTCGGAGCAGACGAGGATGACCACGAACGCCGACCATCACGAACTCGTAGTAGCGGTAGTGACCGTGCGCTGGTTCCATCAGCGGCTTCATGCCGCGTTCCGGCTCGCCTGCACTCGCGCTGGCGCAGTGCCTCGAAGAGCGCGAGCGAGCCCGGCGATGCCGCGGCGTTGAGCGACTCCACGCTGCCGCGGCATCGGAATGCGCGCGCGCACCTTGGCGCGCCTGCGGCCAGCGTCCGCGGTGATGCCCGCGCCCTCGTTTGCCGACCACGAAGCGCGACCGGCCCGCGCAGGTCGAGCATCGTAGATCGAGCGCGTAGCCCTCGCGCCCCGGCGAGCGCGACCGACGTCCCGCGGTAGCCGTGCGAGGAATCCGCACGAGGTCCACGCCCTCGACGATGTTGAGCGCGAAATGCGCGCCCATCGCCGGCGCGCACGGCCTTCAGCGACCAGGCGAAGGCGCAGCTCGGGCGAGAGCAGCACGTGGCCCGCGCCCGCCGCCGCGGCGCTGCGCAGCAGCGTGCCGACGTTGCCCAGATCCTGCACGTCCTCCAGCAGCAGCACGAGCGGCGCGTCGGCGGGCACCGGCTCGGCCTCGGGCGTGCGGCACCGCGGCGATGACGCCGGTGGGCGGAGTCGACGGTCGAGAGCGACTCGAAGAGCTGCGTCGGACGGTGACGCGATCGCCGGGCACTGCGCGCGCACGAGGCTCGGCGACCTCGGGGTCGCTCGAGCGCCGCGCGGCTCACCATGAGCGACCTCCACCGTGCGCCCTCGCGAATCGAGGAACGCGCCGACCAGGTGCGCGCCGTCGAGCACCGATGAGGCCGGCGCCTTGCGCCCTCGGACGCGCTTCGAGGCGAGCCGCGTGCATCGCCTTGAACGCCGGCGTTGTCGCGCGAGGCTGATCGACTTCATCAGAACGGCAGGTCCTGGCTGCAGCGAGCACATGCACCGGCTCGAAGCTGCGGCGATGGATCTCGCAGGGGCCGCGCTGCGCGCAGCGCCGCGAGGTGCTCGGGCGTGGCGTAGCCCTTGTGGCTGCGCGAAGCCGTAGCCGGGATAGCGTCGGCATCGAGGTCGCGCATCTCGGCGTCGCGCGCCGTCTTGGCGAGGATCGAGGCGGCGGAGATCGCCGCCACCAGTGCGCGTCGCCCTTCACGATCGCGCGGCATGCAGCAGGTCGATCGGCGGTAGCATGTTGCCGTCGCACGCAGACCTCGTCCGGGCTCCATGCCGAGCGCCTCGACCGCGCGGCTTCATCGCGAGCAGGCTCGCGCGCAGGATGTTGATGCGAGTCGATCTCCTCGACGCTGGCGCGTGGCGATCGCCCAGGCCGAGCGCGCGCTCGCGGATCGCGGCCGGCAGAGCTCTCGCGCGCGGCCGCGGTCAGGAGCTTCGGAATCGGCCAGGCCGTTGATGCGGGTGCGCCTGGTCGAGCACGACCGCGGCCGCGAAGACCGCGCCCGCGAGCGGGCCGCGGCCGGCTCCGTCAACGCCGCAGAGCGCGTGCAGTCGGTCGGGTCCTGGTAGCGGCGCGGCATGGCTCTTCTCGGGGTCCAGTAGGGCGCGAGGGCGTTGACGAGGCGCGCGTCGTGGCCGAGCAATACGCAACCGAACGCGCTACC
>ERZ1370068.1293-contig-11184_pt1 | contig 92406 bp, 164 predicted proteins | sample MGYA00561227_ERZ1370068 | MGnify/ENA primary metagenome ERZ1370068 (study PRJEB38410, sample SAMEA6850437) | metagenome | study: Metagenomic assessment of the ecological functions of the soil: analysis of the soil microbiota associated with the... | reverse complement strand
TTATGCTTCGTTCAGTTACGTATTGCTAAGTCGCCAGATGGCCCAAGACATGAGTTGTTTTATCACTGGTTTCGGCAATACGGGTGAACTGACGACGTGTGCTAGTCGTCTCTTAACCTCTCTGCGGCGCATTGCGGTGATTGGTTAAGTATGGGGTATTCGAACGCTCATTATGCGCAGTTATCCAGCTACTCGAAATGCGATCACGTCGGCCTGCTTTGTTGCGACCGGCGCGAAGCTTACGCGCTGCGCTTGCGCGATGCTGTGCTCGCGCCGCAAGTGGCCGTAGGTTTTCATTGCCAGCGCGCCGCCGTCTTTGTGTCCGAGCCAGCGGGAGACGGTCGGAATGTCCACGCCGCATTCGATGCAGCGCGTTGCGAACAAGTGCCGCAAATCGTGATGCGTGATGCGATCCGCGCCGACTTTTTGCACGCGCGATCAAGTGCCTTTTGGCACTCGCCGACACGAAAGACTTTTGCGTCCAACGGTTCGCCAGGTCGTTCGCCGCGCATTCGTTCAAACAGCGCGCGAGCATCGGGAATCAGCGGCACCGCGGCGCACTGTCCAATTCTTTGTGGCCGTTTCGGGGTCGCCGCGCACAACGATCTCGCCAGCTTCAAAGTCCACGTCGCGCCATGTCGATCTGACTCAGCTTCGCCTTTCCGGCAGCCGGTGAATGCCAATCCGCGCACGAAGTCCGCGCAATCTCGCGAACACCATGCGCCCGCGTGTTCTACCGCATCGACAAGTCTGCAAGAACTGGTCACCGCTCGGCAGCGTGAGTTGCTTCGCGCGCACTGGCACGCGCTCCAAGCTTTTCCGCCGGGTTGCTGTATATAATCCCTGCGTCCTTCGCCACCTCGAACACATGCCGCAATCCCGAGAGCGTGTTGTTATACCGTGTCGGGGACGCAACCTTGCGAAACGCGCGCGCCCACTCCTTACAATCCGTTTTGGTGACGCGCCGGATTTCCCGATCCGCCAAGCCCGGCCAGCTTTTCAGCAGGGCAACAAAAATCTGATTCCAGTAGTGCCGCGTTGTCGGCTTTGATTGTCACGTCGTCGGCCTGATTCTGCTGATGGATTTTGAGCGCCTCGCCAAAGGTCATTTTGGCCGAGACTTCGCCGTTGCCGTTGCTAACGCGCTCGCGATGTTCTTTCAGAAATTCCGCGAGCTTGGCTTCGGCGACGCTGTAATGCGATGTCTTGAGCGACTTCCAAACTTCTTTGCCGCCAGCAAAGGCTCTGGCATAATAGCGCCCGGACTTATGGCGGAGAAGATTCGGCTTTCGGGTTTTCTGCCATGTTTTCGTGGATTTGCGCGGTTTCATAAGGTTGACCGTAGAATAGCACCGTGAAAATCGAACACAAACTCTTTTCCTGATGCTCAGATTTACCTATGAAAATGGGCCTGTAGCTCAGCGGTTAGAGCAGGGGACTCATAATCCCTTGGTCCCAGGTTCGAATCCTGGCGGGCCCAGCCCGAAGCTTTCGGGTCGCCACGCAGGGCTTATTTTTCAGCCTCGAATTCACGACGCGAGCCGGGTAGGCGCATTCAGAGCCGTCAGAAACGAATAATTTAGTATCACTATGAAAGCGTTGTTTTCGATCATTCTCGCCTTCGCCATTTCCATTGGCACGGTTGAGGCCGGACCTGTGAGAACAGCGAAAAACGTGGCGAAGAGCAGTGTGCAAATACAGCCAAGAACGTCGGCGCACAGTGTGGTCAAGGGCACAAGAAGAGCCGTGCACACTGTAGTCTATACGTTCACGCCATAGAGCCAGGCAGTTCTCACGAGTGTTTGAAACTCGCCGGCGTGCTAGTGCGCCATACGATTGTCATCGATCAGCCGAACGGTCGATACAAGCGGATGTCAACGCTGTAAAACAGCGGCTATGCCTTGAGCGCTTCAGTCTGGCGCAGTCGGTAGTGAGGCCATAACTCGTAGCGAACAACTTCTGTCGGGCGGTGGCGAATGTTCGCGCTCTCTTGAATCAGCAAATCGAGCCTGTTGAGATCAATCGGCTTTGACGAGATGATACTGGAATCCCTGCCTCGCGACTCTTGCGAATATCATCCTCCATGCCGAAACCTGTGAGAGCAATCCCGATAACCGGGCGTGTGGAGTGCAGTTTTTGCATCAGATCGATGCCGCTGCCATCGGGCAACGCCAAATCGCTGATGAGCACATCAAATTGTTCCTTCGCAGCTCAGATCGAGCGCAGATTGAAAATTCAGGGCTGATTGCACTTGATAGCCGCGCCGCCGAAGCAGGTTCGTAAGCGACCGGTTTGTATCTTCGTGATCTTCGACAAGCAGAATCCGCATACCCTGACGTTCCGGTATTCTGGGGAAACAGCCGGGAGCAATCTTGAGCTGCCGCTGTTTCGCACGTTGGAAAGACGAGGTGAACGTGGAGCCTTTGTTTCGACCGGCGCTTTGTGCAGTGATTGTTCCCTTGTGCGCTTCCACAAGCGCTTTGCTGATGGCCAGACCAAGACCCAGTCCGCCCAGCTGTGTCCGGCCGCCCTGTTCGAAGGCATCGAAAATTTTCGGCAGTGATTCCGGCTCAATTCCAAGCCGGTGTCGGCGATCTCAACATGCAGTTGTCCCTGCGAATCGTTGCTCGTGGAAATGAAAATCTGCCCATCGCTGGGTGTAAATTTCACCGCGTTGTTTATCAGGTTCCAAAAGATTTGCTGCAATCGCGCCGGATCCGCTCGCAGATGGACTTTTGCGCGGCCGAGATCGAGCAGAACGCGTCAGATGCTTCCGATCGATTTCCGCTCTGACAAATCTCGAGAGCATTCTGCAAGAGGCTATGAGCGTCAACGACTTCAAAATTGAGCTGCACCTTGCCTTTGCTCAATGCGCGTTAAATCGAGCAGATCATCGATCAGCCGCGCCTCCAACTCCACGTTGCGGCGGATCATTTGCAGTGATTCGTGAATGTTCTCGGGCAATGCCGGCTCGCTCTCCAGCGCAAGCGCGGACGCGAGCACCGGTGTAAGAGGCGTGCGCAACTCGTGGCTGAGCATGGCGAGAAATTGATCCTTCGCCAGATTGGAGCGCGCTTTTTCCTGCCAACTCCAGGTTCGTTTTCTGCAACTCTTCCTGGCGATTTTGAAGTTCGCTCGCGAGCGACTGCGATTGTTTGAGCAGAGTTTTCCGTCCGCGTGTTTGCTTCGATCGTGTTAAGCACGATGCCGATGCTCTCCGTTAATTGGTCGAGAAACGCCTGGTGGGTCGAGTTGAAACGATCGAGCGATGAAAGCTCCATGACCGCTTTTACTTCTCCTTCGAACAAGATCGGCAGGACGACGATGTTCATCGGGCGGCGATTCGCCCAGACCGGAACTTACCTTTAACGTAATCGCGTGGGCACATCGGTCATGAGAATGCGTCGTTTTTCCAGCGCCGCTTGTCCGACCAGGCTATCGCCCAGTTTGAAAGAGGTCTTCATCACCGTCTCCGTTCGCGGCAAGCGTAGCTCGCCAAGAGCTTGAGCTCCGGCTCCTCGTCCGACTTATCCATGATGTAGAAAACGCCTTGTTGCGCCGAAACCACCGGAGCGAGCTCCGACAGGATCAAGTTTGCCAACCGTCAGCAAGTCCCGCTGGCCTTGCAGCATGCGCGTGAACTTGGCGAGGTTGGTTTTAAGCCAGTTTTGTTCCTCGTTCCGCAATGTTGTGTCTTTCAAATTGCGAATCATTTCGTTGATGTTGTCCTTCACGAACGCGACCTCGCCTTGCGCCTCCACCTGAATCGAACGGGTCAGGTCGCCTTTCGTGACGGCGGTTGCCACGTCCACGATAGCGCGAAGTTGCGTTGTCAGATTTGCTGCCAATCGGTTCACATTGTCGGTCAAATCGCGCCACGTTCCGGCAGCGCCCGGCACGTTCGCCTGTCCGCCAAGTTTTCCTTCCACACCCACCTCGCGCGCGACTGTCGTCACCTGATCAGCGAACGTCGCCAGCGTATCGGTCATGTTGTTGATCGTGTTGGCCAGCTCCGCGATTTCGCCTTTGGCTTCGACCAGCAGCTTTTTGTTTCAAGTCGCCCTTGGCGACGGCAGTGACGACTTTCGCGATACCGCGCACTTGATTCGGTCAGGTTGCTGGCCATGGAATTCACGCTGTCGGTCAGGTCCTTCCACGTGCCGGCAACACCCTTAACGATCGCTTGCCCGCCCAGTTTTCCTTCCGTGCCTACCTCGCGCGCGACGCGCGTGACTTCCGACGCAAACGAGTTGAGCTGATCCACCATCGTGTTGACGGTGTTTTTCAGCTCGAGAATTTCGCCCTTTACATCGACCGTGATTTTCTTCGAGAGATCGCCGCTGCGCGACCGCTGTCGTGACGTCGGCAATGTTGCGAACCTGAGCGGTCAGATTGCCGGCCATCGAATTCACGTTGTCGGTCAGGTCTTTCCACGTTCCGGCCACGCCTTCGCACGTCCGCCTGACCGCCGAGCTTCCTTCGCGTGCCGACCTCGCGGGCCACGCGGGTCACTTCCGAGGCGAATGAGCGCAGCTGATCCACCATCGTGTTGATCGTGTCTTTCAGTTCCAAAATTTCGCCGCGCACGTCGACCGTGATTTTTTCGACAGAGTCGCCGTTCGCGACGGCGGTTGTCACTTCAGCAATGTTGCGCACCTGCGCCGGTCGAGATTACCGGCCATCGAATTCACGCTGTCGGTCAAATCCTTCCAGGTTCCGGCAACGCCTCTCACGTCAGCCTGGCCGCCGAGTTTCCTTCCGTGCCGACCTCTCGCGCCACGCGCGTCACTTCCGAGGCAAACGAGCTGAGCTGATCGACCATCGTGTTGATCGTGTTTTTCAATTCGAGGATTTCGCCTTTCACGTCGACGGTGATTTTCTTCGACAGATCGCCGTTCGCGACAGCCGTCGTAACCGCGGCAATGTTGCGCACCTGGCCGGTCAGATTGCGCGCCATGAAATTGACCGAATCTGTCAGATCCTTCCATGTTCCGGACGACGCCTTCGACTCGCGCCTGGCCGCCGAGAATTCCTTCCGAACCGACTTCGCGCGCCACGCGCGTCACTTCCGAGGCAAACGAACGCAGCTGATCCACCATCACGTTGATGGTGTCCTTCAGCTCAAGGAACTCGCCTCTCACATCGACGGTGATTTTCTTGGTCAGATCGCCGTTCGCCACCGCAGTCGTCACGGTGGCGATGTTGCGGACCTGGTGCGGTGAGATTGCCGGCCATGAGATTGACGTTTTCGGTCAAATCTTTCCAGGTGCCTGCAACGCCTTTAACGTTTGCCTGGCCGCCCAGCTTGCCTTCTGTGCCCACTTCGCGCGCCACGCGCGTCACTTCGGATGCGAAACGCGCCTGAGCTGATCGCACCATCGTGTTTACGATCTTTGCCGTGCGCAAAAACTCGCCTTCCAGCGGCCGGCCTTCGATCTCAGTTGCCATTGTTTCGGATAGATCTCCCTTCGCGACAGCGCCGATTACGCGCGCCATTTCGCTCGTAGGATGGACCAAATCCTCGATCAAATCATTGACCGACCTCGATCGCTTCGGCCCAGGAACCGGACACGTCTCCGAGCGAGGCTCGTTGTCTGATCCTGCCTTCTTTGCCGACCACACGCACGATGCGCTCCAGTTCCTGTGTCAGGCGCTGATTGATCGGATTACGTCGTTGAAGGTGTCCGCAGATCTTGCCGGCGACACCTGTCCAGTCGTCCGGCAGTCGCGCGGAAAAATCTCCGCGTTTGAATGCCGTCAAGGCGGCAAGCAATTGCCTGCCATCGAGTTGGTCCCTGTTGTTGAGTCGCGAACCGTTTGCCGGTCGCATTCTAGGAGTGAGAGATGCTTTTTCATAGAGGAGTCGAACAGGGCTCGGGACTTCCGTCTTCGGAAATTCGACGCTAGATATGAGGACTCATGTTTCAGCGCCGTAGAGTAATCGCATGGCTGGTCGCGCAAAGCCGTATGGCTTGCGAAATATCGCTAAAGCGAGGTTGTTGAGCGCAGAGCTCCGCTTTCGCGAGGCATGGCCGCCAGCCAAGCGGAAGACCGCGTGAGTCTGGCCAATACCTGGCGAACAGACCAACAAAGCGAAGTCCGCGATCGCAAGGATCGACCGCCGCATCTGGGATGCCCTCTCTTAAGTCCGACTATGACACGGGCAGCGCCCGCAAGTCTGCGCAGGCGGAAGCCAAAAAAGATTCCCAGAATACCGAACACGACCGCGTACCATGCGATGAGCCAAATCAGCGCAGCGCACCGGCGACCGGATTCCACAAGAGCAGCACAGCGAAAACGATTGATACTAGGCCCATCAGGATCAGAAACCATTCGCCCTTTGATTTCCCGGCGCAGCTTTGACTGCCATCACAATCTCGGACGCACCAATCATCAGCGCCCAGGCTGCGATATAGATGACCAGCGCCAGCGCCGTTATCCCGGGGCGCGTGGAATGTGAGGAGTCCGACGATAATCCCAACAATTCCGATGATGAGCTGCCATGCCCAGTCCGGATCGGAAGCCACGATGCCCGATCGCGCCGACAACGCGAAATATGCCGTCGATCAGCACCCAGGCCCCAAAAAACAGCACGCAGTGTTGCGATAGCGGCTATAAGCGGGATGCGTGAATGCGATAATTCCAAAAACAATTGCAGCGATACCCCTTATCACTGGGACCCACCAATGACGTTTTAAGGTTTCGATCATCATCGACTTCGTTTTAAGAGAGCGGTTTGAGTGAAGGCAAGCACCATTTGAGGAATGTCCATTCGCTCAAGAAGGGACGGCTTCCCAGCCGCCATTTGCCCTTTCGGCATCAGTCTTCGGAGAAGCCAATCCACCTTTGGTGGGATTGGTTGCATCGAATCAAAGCCCGCACTTCGCGCCGGCTTCCGCAATGCTGGAGCGCGTTCGAAGGAGAGACGCCAAATACGTATCGACGAATGGGGCGTTGTTGATCCGCGCGAGATTAGCAGGCGTCTGAAGACGCGAAAAAATGGCGTAGGCGATCTTGCTTCGCGGAACGCTTTTTTCGCCGTAGCCGGACGGAACGTTGCTCGACCAATAACGGACATACTGGCCGTCCGGACGATTCTCCATGCCGAGGAAGATCGTCGAATGTCCGTGCTCGTTTCTCCCGACTTGCCGCGACCAGAAAATTTTCATGAAATCGCCCGGTTTCGCCTGATTGAAGTTATCGAAGTTTTGTCCAAGCTGCAGCTCGTGAAACAGACGGGCTGTGCCAGGCCCATTTGCATTCCAGCGGCCCCAGATGCCTTCGCCATCGCGTTGATCTCGGATGATCAATCGCTCCAACGTGGAATAATCGAGGCTGCAGCTGGCCGCGCGCGCGCAAAGCCTCGATCGTTCTGATGAAAACCAGATAGGTTGCGCCCGGAGCAGAAACTCGGCGACGCCTGTGAAGGTAGAATGAAAAATTTGCCGGACTCGAAATGTGCCGAAGATTGAAGACGGATCTTTGCGAAATGCGAAACAGAATAGCGGCCGCCCTGCGGCATCTGCCCGATTTGCTCAAGGACCAAACTGTTGTAATCGCCCGCAAAGGACGCGGGCGTCGTGAACCCAAGAATTGCAAGAGAAAACCCAAGCTGCCAGTCCCTTCACGGCGGAATAAGTAATCATCAAAAGCCGATCTGGCAATGGCGCAGGCCTATCGAATCAGTCCGGTCGTAGCGATTCTCAGGACCAGCTACGGCATGATTGCTCTGCGTCAGCTTGACGTGTGTTAGACGGAATATTCATGCTGCGTTTCACAAAAATGGATGGCGCGGGAAACGACTTCATCCTGATCGATAACAGGGCAGGGGACATCCATCTAAATCGCAGCCAAATCGCGCGCCTTTGTGATCGCCACCGCGGTATCGGAGCGGATGGAATTTTGTTGTTGGAAAATCCATCGGACCACGCCGATTTCCGAATGCGCTACTTTAATGCGGATGGAGGAGAAGCCGAAATGTGCGGGAATGGCGCGCGCTGCTTCGCGCGTTTTGCAAACAAGGTGGCAGGCGCCGAGGGCAAAATTTCCTTTGAGACTCCAGCTGGCGTCATTTCGGCGGAGTTGGCTGGAGACCTCGTCACTCTGCAAATGACCGAGCCGACCGATTTGCGGCTGAGTGTTCCTCTTCAAATTGGCGCTGAGAAAAAGATCGTTCATTTCATAAATAGCGGCGTGCCGCACGTCGTTGTTCCGGTCGCACAAGTCGGCGATGTCGATGTGTCGCGAGAAGGTTCGGCCCTTCGCCATCACGAAGCGTTTTCGCCAAAAGGCGCAAATGTGAACTTCATTGAGAAACGCGGAGCCGATAAGATCGCTGTCCGCACCTACGAACGAGGGGTGGAAGATGAAACGCTCGCGTGCGGCACAGGCGTGGTCGCGAGTGCGCTCATCTTTGCCGCCACTAGAAAACGTGAAGGGTCCGATCGGCGTAATTGCGCGCGGTGGAGACGAATTGCAGGTCGGATTTGAAAAGATCGATAAGCAGTTTCGCAACGTCACGCTCACCGGCCCGGCCGAGTTCGTGTTTGAAGGAACAATCGAGGTTTGACGCTCATAGCCTTGGTTGGTTTGTCATTCCGAGCGAAGTCGAGGAATCTCTAATTTAAAGGAGAATAATCAGAGATGTCTCGACTTCGCTGGACATGACAATTGCATGAGCCCCTTCTACAATTGGCGCAATATGTTCCGCGGCACCTTCACGGCGTTAGTCACACCATTTCGCAATGGTGCGATTGACGTTGCCGCTTTCGAGAAACTGATCGAAAGCCAAATCGCCGCCGGAATCAGCGGAGTTGTTGCTGTCGGCACCACGGGCGAATCGCCGACACTGTCACACGAGGAACGCCAGGAGCTCATCCGCCTTGCGATCGCAACTGCGAAAAAACGGTGCCTGGTTCTCGCCGGCACAGGTTCCAACGCCACGCAGCACGCGGTAGCCGATACGAAGATGGCCGAGAAACTCGGCGCTGACGGCGCGCTTCTCGTCGCGCCGTATTACAACAAACCGAGCCAGGAAGGTTTGTTCCGTCATTTCAAAGCGATCGCCGATGCCACATCGTTACCCATCATGCTCTACAACATTCCTGGCCGATGCGGAGTGGACATTGCGCCCGATACCGTGACGCGCCTGGCCAAGGAATGCCGGAATATTGTTTCGATCAAGGAAGCGAGTGGGAGTGTCGAGCGTATCAGCGAGTTGCGCGCGCGTTTGCCTGAGTCATTCACGATTCTAAGCGGCGACGATTCATTGACGCTGCCGTTCATGTCCGTCGGCGCAGTTGGGGTCGTCAGCGTCGCTTCGAATGTGTTTCCAGCTGAAGTTTGTGCGCTTGTCCGAGCTTATGAATGCGGCGATGCGAAGTTAGCCTTCAACCTGCATCGTAAGATGATTCCACTTTTCAAGGATCTGTTCATTGAACCAAATCCTGTGCCGGTAAAAACAGCGCTTGGCTGGCGCGGCGCGATGTCCGGCGAAGTGCGTCTGCCGCTATGCGAGATGAGCGAAGCAAATCAAACGCGCTTGCGCAGGACGCTCGAGGAATTTGAGCGAAGTAAATGAAACTCCGCACCTCCGCCGTCGCTTTCTACGCGCTGCGTAATCAAGCTCAACATGCGAATCTTGAGAGCTAACGCGTGTCGCCTCTCCTTTGCCAGGGGTGAGGGTCTCTGCTAAAATGAAATGCCTCGCTGTGCGCGTATTGCTCATTGGCGCGGCCGGGCGCATGGGAAAGACCATCAGTCGATCTTGCGGATGGACGATCCGAAAATCGACATCATCGCGCGATGCGATCTTGGCGATTCGATCGAGCCGACGATGCAAAATTGCGATGTGGCTATCGATTTTAGCCAAGCCGACGCCATCGCTGAAATCTGTCGCGCTGCCTTGCAGCATCAGTAAGCCGTTGGTCATTGGGACGACCGGTCAGTCTAAGGAGCAACGCAGAATCAATTGAAGAAACCGCGCAGTCGTTGCCGATCGTGTTTGCATCTAACTTCAGCATCGGAGTCAATGTGCTCTTCTGGCTGACGCGCAAAGCTGCCGAACAGCTCGGCGGCGATTTTGACGCCGAGATCGTCGAAACGCATCACAAAATGAAAAAGATGCGCCCAGCGGGCACGGCCAAAACGCTGGCTGAGGTTTTGAAGGCAGCTAAAAAACGCAGACTGAAATTCCGATTCAATCGATCCGTGAAGGCGACGTCGTTGGCGAGCATACAGTCATTTTCAACGGACCCGCCGAGCGCCTTGAACTGACTCATCGCGCAGCGAGTCGCGAAATTTTTGCGCGAGGCGCCTTGCGGGCAGCAAAATGGATTATCGGAAGGCCGCCGGGCCTCTATAGCATGCAGGATGTGCTGGGACTTTGAACTGTCGCCGGGGCGGCGACCCTGCCGCCGGGATCACGATCCCGGCTACAACGATGAGAACGGCTGTCGCCCTCGGATCAATCTCGGCGATCGGCTCGAGAATTTGCGAGCAGCGCGACGACAAATCATCGAGCTTGATGAGGTACAACCGCCCATTCTCTCTTCGGGGATTTACGAGACCGAGCCGGTCGATTGCGAACGGGGCGCGTCAAAATTTTTAAACGCAGTCGTTGAATTTGATTATGAAGGCGATCCCGTGCAGTTGCTTGAACAACTGGTTCGCATCGAGGAGTCGTTAGGCCGCAAGCGCGATCATCAGAAAAACGTCTCGCGCACAATTGACATCGACCTGCTCTACTGCGGCGATCGCCAGATCGACAACGAACGACTGCAATTGCCGCACCCGCGGATGCACTTGAGAAAGTTTGTCCTCCAGCCGCTGACCGACATCCGGCCGGATCTGATTTTGCCGGGCCAGAGAAGAACAGTCGCAGATCTGCTCGCGGAACTTGAAGATTGTGGCGAGCGTGGTTTCGGCTGGCGAGCGACTGGTAAGCTTGGCCGCATTCGAAAAGCGACGCGAGGACGCGTGCGCACTCAAAGCACTTCGTGCGAAATGTTCGAGAATCCAATCCCGCTTTACGAAAGTTTTCGAGTGCGGCGGAGCTCCGCCGCTTTCTGCTACAGCTTGCGTTCTCAAATTGGCGGCTGATCTTCCGACCAGATCCGATGAAAGATTTTCGCCAAATGAAGCAACGCGGCGAAAAGATCACCGCGTTAACGGCTTACGATTATCCGACGGCGCGTTTGCTCGACGAAAGCGGCATCGACATCATCCTGGTGGGCGACTCGTTAGGCATGGTGGTGCTTGGTTGTCAGGATACGACCGGTGTAACGATGGAGGAAATGCTGCATCACACCCGCGCGGCGGCTCGCGGGGTTAAGCAGGCGTTACTCGTGGCGGACATGCCGATCCACACTTACGACACACCCGAACAAGCTGTGGAGACCGCCAGGAAGTTTGTCGATGTTGGCGCGCAGGCGGTGAAGCTCGAAGGCGGCGTGAGCCATGTCGCGCAAATCGAAGCGATCACACAAGGCAGGCATCCCGTTCATGGCGCACATCGGCATGCTACCCCAAAGTGTGCGCGAGGAAGGCGGCTATCGGATCAAGGGTCGTACTCAGTCTGAAGCGGAAGCGCTGGTTGCCGATGCGCGCGCCGTAGAAAAAGCCGGTGCGTTTTCTATCGTGCTCGAGATTGTGGTCGCCGAAATTGCAAAGCAGATCACAAAGGCAATCGGCATTCCAACCATCGGTATCGGGTCGGGCAAGCATTGCGACGGACAAATTCTGGTCACACACGATTTGATCGGACTCTTTCCATGGTTCACACCGAAATTTGTTTCGCCCGAGGCGCGCGTGGCAGATGAAATCCGGCGTGCTGCCAGAGCGTTTATTGAGCAAACGCGGAGCAGTTGAAGGAAAAGTCAAAGCGTTAAAGAGTTACAAAGTTAAAAGCAAGGTCAGTAGGGAGACGGTGTAACTTCACGCTTTTAACTTTTGGCTTTAGCGCAGTTGGTGCTTCGTCATTCCAGATGTGATATGTTGCGAAGCCATGTCAAGCAATGAGAGTTTCCGATTTCGACGATTTTGACCGGTTCGAAACCGAAGGACTGCTCACGGGCAGCAAAGAGCGCAGCTGGCTCTGGTTTGGATTGATCGTTTCGCTGGCGATTACACCTCGCGCTCTGCGCTTACTTTTACCGGACGCGTTTTCAATCGGTGGAAACTTGCGTTGCTCAAAACGAGCAGACACCCACGTTTAAGGTCAGGAGCATCAGCACGTCGGACCTCGGCAAGAGCAGTGCCGATCAGACAAATCCAGCCGCGAAACCAAACCCCGACAACACTGATGTGCAGTTGCCGGACGAAAAGAAATCGTTCGACAAGCTATTGCAGGACATTCAGGCCAGCGCGGCGCTTCCGGACGACATGCGGGACGTTTTGCCTGATCAACCCAAAGTGGAACAGCCAGAAGTAAATTCCGTGCTAACTGAAATTGAGCGTTCCACTGCGCAAAGTCTCGCCAAGCGATCCAAACGCGCTGCACGAACAATCGCTGCTGAACAATAATTCGCAGTCAGGCCGTCCACAGCCTGCGCTCAGCGGAACAGAGCTGGCTACCAGTACGACGATCAAGCGTCCCAACACCTTTACCAGCAAGATGCCCGGTGACAGCGCTGGACCAAATAAAGGACGCACCCCGGCTTCAGCGATTTGGACCAACTACTTGCGCAAAAAGGTCCGCTCCGGATCTGGGTACGAAATTACGACTGCCGGACGATCAGCTCTTCCAATATGACAGCGACGTGCTGCAAGCGAGCGCCATCGGTCAGCTGCAAAAACTGGGCACTCTCATCCAGCGCAATCCGAAGGCGACATTTTCGGTCGAAGGTTACACGGATTCATTCGGCACATATGAATACAATCTCGATCTAAGTCAGCGCCGCGCGGACAGCGTGAAGCGCTATTTGGTAGAGGCAATGCGTATTAATCCTGCGCAAATCGAAACGCGTGGTTACGGCCCGGCGAAATTCCGAGCGTCGCCAAACGGATCAATTGAAGAGCAGAGTCCCAATCGCCGTGTGGAAGTTGTGGTGCACACGAGCGAAGGGTGAGCGGCGCGATCGGCGGTTCGAAACGCCCTACAGAGCCAGCTTGGTCGCCTCCTACCAATTTGTTGATCCAGCTAGCGAACGTGCAGCGCGTTGGCGGATGTCGCGCTCCAGCGGTGCTCCATAGATCAAAGTGGATTGTAGCCTTTGTTTGGTTCAGCCTGGTTGCGCAGTAGAATAGCCGTAGCTGTTGCCGAAAGAATCGGAATTACGCGTGTCGTCGTATCCGGCGCGGTCTGGGTCAGAGCATGTTAGGCTTGAACGTGCATGTATGATTTTCCCGGTCGGATCCCGGCGTTCCGCGTTCGCCGCGCAGCTGTGTCCAGCTAAACGCTGGCATGCTGCTTACAGTCTGCCGGCGTCGAAGTCCTGCTGCGCATCAGAGATGCATGTGTATCGGTCGTCGCATTATCGCTCGGATAAACTCCATTATCCGCTTTGTAACTTTCGCAGGCCGCGGACATGGCGGCGATTTCGTTTCGGCGCGGGACCGGGCAGCCTTTCTTCTGAACGTAGCCGACTGTGCTTAGAACCAATCCGGTGAGAATGATGATAACGGCGACGACGACGATCAGTTCGATGAGAGTAAACGCGCCCTGGCGTTAAGTGACGAACGGCTGTGCCAAGTTGACTCGTTGAACCGTTGAGTCGGTTGAACCGTAAATCCGACGTAACGATGTAACGATGTCTACGACATCATCATTCTGACTTCGTCATTTCGGCCGCAAGCGCAGTCACGTTTGCTGCTGCAAGCCGGTGATGATGCTGATAAGCGGCGTAAAGAGAGCGAGCACGATCGTGCCGACAATCAGCGCCAGAAACACGATCATGATGGGCTCGAGCATCGATGTGAGGGCTGCAACCGCGTTATCGACCTCGTCATCATACACCTCGGCAATCTTCAGGAGCATTTCTGGAAGTTTACCGGTTTCTTCGCCCACATCGACCATGCTGGTCACCATCGGCGGAAAAGCGCGACTGGCTTCCAGCGGTTGAACGATCGATTCGCCTTCCTTTACGCTGTCGTGCACGTGTGAGATCGCGGCGGCAATTGCAGCGTTGCCGGCGGTTTCGCGGGTGATATTTAATGCCTGCAAAATCGGCACACCACTCGTGACCAGTGTTCCAAGTGTGCGCGCGAACCGCGAGATTGCCGTTTTGCGATTCAAATCGCCAAAGAGCGGCATGCGCAGCTTGAAACTGTCAATCACGAATCGCCCGCCTCGCGTGCGGCCAATAAATTTGTAAGCCGTCACTGCGACGATTACCGCCCCGAGCAGAACAAGACCATGATCCTTTACGAGGTTACTCGTTCCGATAACAAACGTGGTGACGGCTGGTAGCGGTTTATCGCCAAGCATGTCGTGAAAGATCGCTTCGAATTTCGGCACAATGAAGACAAGGAGAAACCCCATGATGCCCACTGCCATCGTCATCACAATGATCGGATAGACCATTGCCGCGACGACCTTGTTCTTAATCTTCGCGGCTTTCTCCTGAAATTCCGAAAGCCGGTTGAGCGCCATCTCGAGCACACCGCCGACCTCGCCGGCTCTGACCATGTTGACGTATAAATTGTTAAAGATCCGCGGATGCAGGGCCAGCGCGTCAGAAAAAGTGTTACCGCTCTGAACGGAATCGGCAGAGCTTGTTAATTGTATTTTTCAATACCTTGTCGCGTTCCTGCTTTGCCAAGACGGTCAAACTTCGCAGCAATGGCAATCCGGAATCAATCAGCGTTGCCAATTGACGCGTGAAAATCATCAGGATTTTTGGCTTAACCTTCGTGCGCTTGAAAAGAACAATTCCGGTCTTCCGCGCGCGGTTTCGTCGCGCGCACCATCTTCGCCGCGCGGCGCCGAGCATGCTTTGTCGTCGGGGCGGGCTACAGCCTCCTCGTAGACACTCGTTGGGAAATAGCCAGCCTGACGCAATCGGCCGATTGCGTCATTGGTCGAAGCGGCTTCAACTAACCCAGTCGCTTCCTGTCCCCGAGAATCGAGAGCTACGTAGTTATAAGCGCGCCATGGCGAGCGATTTTAGTTAACTCGGAACGGCATGTCGAGCATTGGGACCTGACGAACCAACAATGACGAAATCCGAATGTCGAATGACTTCGCCACGTTAAAACGTCGAATCGTTAAATCGTTAAACCGCAAATCCGATGTAACCGTGTAACGATTCAACGAATCACGCGCGCCTTTCGTCATTGGCTTACGTATATCTCAGCACTTCCTCGACGGTGGTGTCGCCAGCGAAGATGCTGCGCAAGCCGTCCTGGCGCAGCGTTACCATTCCAAGCTCCACAGCCTTTTGCTTCAACGTAACCGTTGGCGCGCGTTCATTGATTAGTTCACGAATCGGATCAGTGATTCTCAGAAGCTCGTAGATTCCTTTTCGTCCTTTGTAGCCTGTGTTGTTACAAGCGTCGCAACCTTTACCGCAAAAGAATTGTTTTTCGCCGATGTCCCGCCGCGAAATCCCTAACTCAGCCAGTAACGAGTCGCTCGGCTTGTAAGTGGTGCGGCACTGGCGACAGATGCTGCGCAATAAACGCTGTCCGAGGACCGCTTCCAGCGTGGACGAAATCAGAAAGGGCTCCACACCCATGTCGATCAAACGCGTGATGGCCCCGGGCGCGTCGTTGGTATGAAGCGTAGTGAAAACAAGGTGCCCCGTCAGCGACGCCTGAATCGCAATCTGCGCGGTCTCAAGGTCGCGCGTCTCGCCCACCATAATGCGATCCGGGTCCTGGCGCAGAAACGCGCGCAAAACGCGCGCAAAGGTCAGGCCGATGGCTTCGTTCACCGGCACTTGCACGATCCCTTCCAGATCGTATTCGACCGGCTCCTCTGCCGTGAGCAGCTTCGAATCGATCGTATTGATTTTGCGCAGGCAGGAGTAAAGCGTTGTTGTCTTTCCAGAGCCGGTCGGTCCAGTGGCAATGAAGATGCCATTCGGATGCTCGATCATTTCCAGCAGAAAATTGTAGATGTAATCGGGCATCCCGAGCGCTTCGAGGTCGAGATTTACAATGCTGCGGTCGAGCACCCGCAGCACCAGGCTCTCGCCGAATTGAGTTGGCAAAGTTGAAACTCGAAGATCGACGTTGCGTCCGGCGATATGTTTCTGAATGCGGCCGTCCTGGGGCAACCGTCTTTCTGGCGATGTTCATGTTTGCCATCACTTTCACGCGCGAGATCACCGGCAGACGCAAGATGACGCGGCGGCGGCGACATTTCGTAAAGCGCGCCATCGACGCGATAGCGGATTTTGAATTCGTTTTCGAATGGCTCGAAGTGAATGTCGCTCGCGCGGTCCTGGATCGCCTGGTAGAGAATCAGATCGACAAAGCGAATGATAGGTGTTGCGTTTGCTTCGGCTTCGACTGCACGCCTCGCCGTCTGTCGCTTCGCGCAGATTGCAGACAGCGCTCGCCAGCTTCGCCGAGCTGCTTGAGGACGTCCTCCATGCTCGTCGTATCGCTGCCGTAATGCTGTTTGATCAGGTCTTCGATTTGATCCGGCGGCGAAACGACCACGTGAATGTCTTTACCGAGCGCGAAGCGAAGGTCCTCCGCGGCGTGAAGATCAAACGGATCAACGAGCGCGACTCGCAATGTGGTTCCGCTCAGTCTCAACCGGAAGAGCGCCGTGCAACCGAGCCAGCCCGCTGGGAATCAAACGCAAAATCTCCGGCGCGATCTCGCGTTCGGTCAGGTCGATCAAGTCGGTGCCGAGGCCGTTTGCGATTGTCTGATAAAAGCCAGTGCTCGTCGATGAAGCCGCCATCGATCATCGCCTGCGCGACCGTCTTTCCGTTCAGCTCTACTTCGTCTCAGGACGTCTTCCGCTTGCGAAGGCTGGAGCACGCGCTGCTCGACAAAAAATTCGGCAAGCTGCTTTATCCGTCATGGATTCGTTGAATCGTTAGAGAGCGTGGACTAGCTCACGTCTCCTACGGTGATGGAGATCACTTCTTCGGCAGAGGTGAGGCCGGCCAGCACCTTGCGGACGCCGTCCTCGCGCAGTGTGCGCATGCCGAGTTCGCGCGCTCGTTGGCGCAGCGACAAAGTCGAGCTGCGTTTGTTGATCATGTGGCGCACGTCATCGTCGATCATCGAAAATTTCGAAGATGCCCATTCGACCCTTGTAGCCGATTTGACGGCATCGGTCGCAGCCGACCGGCTTCATGACTTGCGCCTCGGACAACTGGCCGGGCTCGATTCGCAATGCGCGCAATTCGGTCTCGCTAAGTTCGCCTGGTTGTTTGCAGTTGTGCGCATAATCGGCGGACGAGCCTTTGCGCCATGATCGCTCGCACGGAGGAAGCAACAAGAAACGGCTGAACGCCGAGATCGACTAAGCGCGCTACCGCAGAAGGCGCGTCGTTCGTGTGCAGCGTGCTGAAAACAAGGTGACCAGTGAGGCTGGCGTTCGTCGCGATGCTCGCTGTCTCGAGGTCGCGAATTTCACCAATCATGATGATGTTCGGCGCCTGGCGCAGGATGGAACGCAAGGCTGCCGGAAATGTCATCCCGATCTCGGTATTCACCTGCACCTGATTGATGCCCGGTCATCTGATATTCGATCGGCTCTTCCACGGTGATGATCTTGCGGTCCGGTTTGTTGATGTAATTGAGACAGGCGTAAAGGCGTGGTCGTTTTTCCGGAGCCGGTAGGGCCGGTAACGAGGAGAATGCCGTCCGGCAGCTTGATCAGGCGTTCGAACGTTTCCTGGTCGTCGGAAGAAATCCAAGCTCCGGCAAACCGAGCTTTAGGCTGGATTTGTCCAGCAGACGCATCACCACGCTTCGCCGTGATTGGTCGGAATCGTCGAGACGCGAAGATCGATCGGCTTCTTCTTGATTTTTACCTGGATGCGACCGTCCTGCGGCAGGCGTTTTTCTGCGATGCTCATCGAACCGGTCATGATCTTGAGCCGGCTGATGATGGCTGATTGCAAACGCTTCGGTGGCGCTTGCATTTCCTGCAGAACGCCGTCGATCCGAAATCGGACGCGGAATTTTTTATCCAGCGGTTCGAGATGAATATCGCTCGCGCCCGCGCGGTGGGCCTCGATCAGCAACATCGACACCAGCCGGATGATCGGTGCATCGGCTTCATCGATTGCGGTCGCTTCCGCGCCATCGCCAATTTCCAAGCCGAGATCGATGTCTTCGCCGATTTTTTCTGCAGGACGTCCGCTGCTTCGTCGGCCGTGCCGTAGTATTTGATCAACGCTTCACGAATTTTCTGCGGACTGGTGCAAACCAGTTCCAGCTCGCGTTGCAGAAGAAAACTCAGGCTGTCGATCGTATCGATGTCGAGCGGATTGCCCACTGCCACCACCAGGCCGGTTTCGCCGAAAGCGACCGGGATCACCTTGAAACGACGCGCGTCTTCGCCCCGGATTTGATTGATGACTTGCGGCGGAATCACCATGGAAGAGATGTCGATCCAATCCATGTGCGCTTGCGCTGCGAGCGTGCGCGAGATCGTCCACGTCGGAGACGACTCCCGTCGTTGATCAAGACATCGACTACACCGGGCTCGCCGTTTAGAACGTGAGCGCGCGCCGTCGATTTGCTGGCGTGTGATGAGTCCGCCGTCCTCGAGGACTCTGAGCACGTACTCTTCGTTGTGTTGCACCGGAGGAAGAGGATGCTTGGGCGCGCAGTTTACTGCAAAACCGCTAGAATTTCCAGCGACAGGAAATCGATATGGACGCCGCGCTGTCCCTACCAGCACAAGATATCATTCCACGGTCACGCTTTTGGCGAGGTTCCGTGGTTTATCGACGTCTCGGCCGAGCTCGACTGCGAGGTGATAGGCGAGAAGCTGAAGCGGAACGACAGCCAGGATGGGCATTACGCACTCTGGCGCTTCCGGTAACACGATAATTTCGTTGGCAATCCCTTTAAGGTGCTTCGGACCGTTCCCGCTGGTCACGCGCAATAATCGGGTCCCTTGCGGGCTTTCACTTGCTCGATGTTGTTCAGGTTCTTCGAAAAGACGGAATCGTCAGGGGCGATAAACACCGAGGGCAAATCGGGACGGATCAGCGCGATAATGCCATGCTTGAGCTCGGCGCTGGGATGCCCTTCGGCAAAGAGATAGGTGATCTCCTTCATTTTGAGCGCGCCTTCGAGTGCGATGGGGAAGTTGAATTGCCGGCCGAAGAAAAGCATGCCGTTCGCATCGGCATATTTTTTCGCAATTGCCTTAATCTGATCGCTCAGTTCCAAAACCGCTTCGATCTGGCCGGGCAACGCTTCGAGCGCTTCAATCACGCGGCTTCCTTCAGTCGCGGAAAGATTTCGCATCCGTCCAAAGAGCAGTCCGAGAAGCGTAAGAATGACAAGCTTGCGACGTGAACGATTTCGTGGCCGCGACGCCGATCTCCGGCCCGGCGTGCATGTAAACGCCCCCGTCGCTTTCGCGCGCGATTGTGCTCGCGACGTTATTGCAAATTCCCAGTGTGCGAAAACCTTTGCGCCGGCTTTCACGCAACGCGCCGAGCGTATCCGCGGTTTCGCCGCTCTGGCTGATGGCGAAAACCAGCGTCTCAGGAGTCATCGGCGTGTTGCGATGGCGAAACTCGCTCGCGTATTCGACTTCTGTTGGAAAGTTGGCAAGTCGCTCGATCAAATATTCGCCGACCCTGCCGGCGTGAAGCGCCGTGCCGCAGCCCGTAAGAACGATACGGCCGACGTCGCGCAGCTCGGGAGGTGTCATGTTCAAGCCACCCAGCTTTGCGGTGCATTCATCCGGGTTGAGACGGCCGCGCATCGCGTCGCGCACCGTGTTTGGTTGCTCAAAGATTTCTTTGAGCATGTAATGGGGATAATCACCTTTCTCCAATGTCTTCGGCGGTAAACTCGACCTTGCTGACCGGATGCTCGCGTGCTGTCCCCGGCAAGCGACGTGATCTCGAATTTGTCTCGCCCCGCCGCGACTACATCGAAATCGTTCAAGTAAACTGCGTCGCGGGTGTAAGCGACGATTGCGCTCACGTCGCTGGCCAGGAAATTTTCGCCGTCACCCACGCCGAGCACAAGCGGGCTTCCACGCCGCGCGCCGATCATGAAATCCGGGATATCGGCATGGACCAGAGCAATGCCATACGTGCCGATCACCTGGCGAAGCGCCGCGCGAACGGCGGCAAGCAAGCGCGCTTTTTCTCCGGGACATCCACGGTGCTGGCGCATGATTCGTCGTAGAGTTTCCCAATCAAATGCGCGAGCACTTCGGTATCGGTTTCGGAGCGAAAGTTCGTATCGCCGCTGCGGATTAGCTCATCTTTGAGCGCCTGATAATTTTCGATCACGCCGTTGTGGACCAGCGCCAGCTTGCCGCTGGCGTCGAAATGCGGATGCGCGTTTTGATCGGTGACTTTGCCGTGCGTGGCCCAGCGTGTGTGACTGACCCCAAGCGAACCGGAGACCGGTTCCTTCCTCATTAGTTGTGCGAGCGCCGCGATGCGACCCGCACATTTGCGCGTTTCCAGACGGCCCTCGTCTACAACAGCGATACCGGCTGAATCGTAGCCTCGATATTCAAGACGACGCAGCCCATCCAGCAAAATGGGCGCCGCTTGAGCGCGCCCAACGTATCCGACAATCCCACACATGTTCTTGAGTGTAGCGGCGCCTGCCTTCAGTCGCAAGATTCGCCTCAATAGAGCAGGCTGGACCACACACTGCTGGGACAATGACGAAGCACGAATGACGAATGACAAGGAAGTTCCTGACGCGCAAATGACGAAGAGGCATATCAACGCTCTTTGTCATTCGATTGGTCATTCTTTCGGGCTTCGTCATTCGTCATTCGTCATTTATAAGGTGTCCGCAAGCGTTATTGACCCCAAAGCCGTTCACGATTGATTGATCCCAATGCAACACCAGCCGCAAGCGCGATTCGCTTCCGAAAAATCCTCCGGGCGTTCGGAGCACTGCCGCCAGACACGACCCAGCAAACGCTCGCCATCGTCATGGGCGGCGGCGCCGGCACGCGTTTGTTCCCGTTAACGAAGGACCGCGCCAAACCGCGCTGTGCCGCTCGGGGGCAAATATCGCATCGTCGATATCCCGATCAGCAATTGTCTGAACTCCGGGCTGCGCTCGATCTATGTGCTGACTCAGTTCAACAGCTATGTCGCTGCATCGGCATATTCAGGCCAGTTACAAGTTCGACAATTTCTCGCGCAGCTTTGTGGACATTCTCGCTGCTCAACAAACGCCGGCCGGTTCGCAATGGTATCAGGGAACCGCTGACGCTGTGCGGCAAAACATGCGCTACTTCCTCGAGCGTCCGTTTGATTATTACCTGATCCTAAGCGGCGACCAGCTTTATCGAATGGATTTTCGAGAAATTCTTGCATCAGCACATCCGAACTCGGGCGCAGACATTACACTGGCCACCAAACCGGTCCGCGCGACATCAGGTTTCTGAGTTTGGCATCATGCAGAGCGGCGTCGATCGCCGGATTACGCGCTTCGTCGAGAAACCGACCGATGAAGCGATCCTACAGGAAATGAAAATGAGCCGGGAGCTGCTCGGCGCCATCGGTTCGAATGAGGATGAGGAATTATTCCAGGCCTCGATGGGAATTTACGTCTTCAATCGCGAAGGTGCTGATACGAATCTTTGCAGAACGATCTGGTCGATTTCGGGAAACATATTATCCCGCTATCGATCAAAGACCGGCATGTCAGCGCGTTTATCTTTAAGGGTTATTGGGAAGACATCGGAACAATCCGCGCTTTCTACGAGGCAAATCTGGATCTCACCGATGTAGTGCCTGAATACAGCTTCTTCGAGCCCGAGTCTCCGATCTACACGCATCCGCGCTTTTTGCCGGGAAGCAAAATCAACGGCGCCACCCTACGGCAGGCGATTATTTCGGATGGATGCATCATCTCGGATGCGCACCTGGAACGATGCGTGGTGGGAATACGCAGCGTTATTCAAAGCGGCGCGACCATCCGGAACAGCATCGTCATGGGCGCGGATTATTTTGAATTAGGACAAACTGATTCGTCACAGCTGCCCATCGGTATCGGACGCAATTGCGTGATCGATCGTGCCATCATCGACAAAAACGCCCGCATCGCCGATGGGGTCGTGATTACGCCGGAAGGGAAACCGCCAAATTTGGATGCAGACAATTATTTCATCCGCGACGGCATTGTCGTGATACCCAAAAACGCAGTCGTCCCAGCCGGTTTCTGGATTTGAATTGCAGGGGATCGGCTCGCCGCGGCGAGCGGATGGCTACGACTGCCGCAGGCGCACATGTCAGACGGCAAAGCTGCATTACTTTGCCAACGCCGCTGAGGAAACGCGTTCCACCGAAAACGCAATTGGCGCAAGCCTCGTCTGTTAGCGTCTATCGGTCATCCCAGCGAACTGCCCACGAAGTTTCCCACGATTCTTGCTTGTTCCATGGGATCATTGAGTCGTGGCGGTCGTTCGGATCGTTGACCAGGGCAGTCTCCTTCTGTGTTGCGCATGAGGTCATGCCGACCACGAATGCACACAGCAGAACGGGGACGACGATTGTTCGAAGGTTACGGACTTGTGCCAGCATAAATCACGTTGTCTCCAGGTTGCATTTGAGCGCCGCGCGCCAAACTGTTGGTCATGATATCGCCGATGGCGGTCGCCGGTTCAACTGAAGAAATGCGAATTTTTCCAATCAAAGCTCCGTCTCGCAGAACGAGCATCTCGGCATTCGACTCTACTCCGTGGCGAGCACCGAGATTCAATACCACGAAGTTATACGCCTGATTGACCGCGAGGACTGTGCCGCGCAACCCCGTTCGACGCGGTCCACTTTCCCGCACGGCTTCCCGCCGTTTTTTCTTGCTTCGGCTGATCTGCGCGCTCCTGCATGTCCTGGAGTTTTTCGGAAAGGAAAGCTTTTTCTTTTTCTGCGCTATCCAGTTGATTGCGGAGATCATCGAGTTGCGACTGCAAGTCCGTTGCCGGTGCTGCTCGCGGCGGGGCTGTCAGCCGTCGAAGCATTCGGATTTTCCCGCTTTGTCCCCGCGCATCTGCAAAGAAGGGATCTCCTTCTGGTTCTGGTCTACTTTGGCCTGTAGATCGGCCTTTCTTTCTGTGTTTGAGCCAGCTCTGCCTCGGCTTTTGCGGCTCTGTTTTCCGCTTCGGCGACTTTGCTCTGTTCTTCCCGGTGCCACCGGCTCGAGGTATTCGGCTTCTCGTGTATACGGCGCTCGGCTGCATCGCGCGCAGCCTGTGCGGTTGCCACAGTTACGCGAAGCGCTTTCACCTTTGAGTGTTTAAAAACCCGAAAAAAGCTGCCAATACGAGCAGTAAAATGGCAAGGCCAGCCACGCTTTTCGGCGTGGAGGAGGATGCCGCCGATTCCCGATGCGCCATTGAGAGTGGTGCTTTTTAAACGAATCGCGCAGAAACGCAATCGCGATTTCGGCTCGAAGGCTGGAGTAGGAAACAATCTGAGTTCAATCAGATTGCGTTTCTCGATCGTTTCAACCGATAAGACATGCCCGTGGGACAACAGCACCAGGTACTAAGTCAAAACGCAAGCGACGTAGAGCGTATCTAGAGCGCAAGAAGGCAGCGCTGCGAGCCAGCGCTGCGCAACCGGCATCAGGCAAGCAGCGGGCAAAGAAGGAACCCGACGCGGAAGAGTAAATTCGATTCGATCGTGTCTTACGACCACTTGGTTTTGGTGATTCATGCAGCAATAACATAGTAATGCCGCAGCGCGCCACGTTATCTGATCGTCGATGGGCACAGCGTTATTTTTGCCTGGCCTGAATTGCGCAAGCTCCACGCGCGGCGGTCCTCGTTGGCACGTGAAGCGCTGATCAAACAGTTGCGCGATTATCAAGACTGGACCGGTGTGCGCGTGGTAGTCGTCTTTGATGGCAAAGGAAGAAAGGTCGAGGCGACCTCCGGCCCTGCTGAAGTGCAGGTCTTTTATTCCCGCACGGGCCAGACAGCCGACGCCATCATCGAGCGACTGGCGAGCAAATACGCGAAACGGTTCGAGCTAATGGTGGCTACTTCTGATTCCATGGAGGCAGAGACAGTTGCAGGCGTGCGGCGCAGAATGGATCTCGCCTGAGGCGTTGCGCGGGCTCGTTTCAGCGACGCGGCGAAATTAGGATTCTAATTTCTTCTCAATCTCTTTACTCGCGCAAAGAGTTTTCCGAGTCGGTGGATCCAGGCAATTTGCCGCTGCGCTTCCTGCAAGTGGAACCGCGGGAGAACCGAACCAGACGCCTCCCGGAACGCTCTTGGAGACGCCGCTTTGCGCGCCAATCGCTGCTGCCGTCGCCAATTTCGATATGGCCCACAATGCCAACCTGCCCGCCATTGTGACGCGCTCTCCCACGCGCGTGCTGCCCGAAATGCCGGTCTGGGCCACGATCACGGAATTTTTCCCGATGACAACGTTGTGCGCGATTTGCACGAGGTTGTCGATCTTCACCCCTTGCTGAATCCAGGTCCGACCAAACCGGGCGCGGTCAACCGTCGTGTTTGCGCCGATCTCGACGTCATCGTCGATCTGCACGATCCCGAGCTGCTGGATCTTTTGCTGCCGGCCATCGACCATTTCGAAACCGAAGCCATCCGCACCAATCGACCGCGCCACTGTGAATGATTACTCGCGAACCAATCCGGCTTCGCTCGCGAATGGTCACGAGCGGATAAATCATGCACGTGGCCCCGATTGTCGTGTCATGTCCAATGTAACTTCCAGCGCCAATAATTGTGTCATCGCCGATTTCGGAACCGTCTTCGATGACCGCATGAGGCTGGATTGATACACGCTCTCCGAGGCGAACGCTTGAGCCGACAATCGCGCTGGGATGAATCCCGGGCGCAAATGTGATTGGTTTCGGTGCAAATTTGAGCACTACCTGCTCGAACGCCTTGGTAGGATTTGAGACGCGAACCTGAGCGGCGGTGAGCGGTTCGCCGAAATCCAGGCGGAACGAAAACAGCCGAAGCCCGCGTCTTGCGCAAGAGGCCAATATATTTTCGATTGGCGAAGAAACTAATCTCTCCGCTCGTCGCTTCGGCGAGCGATGCAGCGCCGGTAATTTTCAGCTTTGGATCGCCAACCAACTCGCCGCCGGACATGCTGGCCAGTTCTTGAAGAGTGAAAGTCACGGAGCAAGTTGTTAAATCGATGAACCGTTGAATCGTTAGATCGAAACGGTCACGCGTGACTTCGTATGTTTTAGCCAGCGCGCCGGGCGTTTGTCAATGAATGCCTGAACGCCTTCGAGCGCAGCTTCATCCATCATGTTGCAGGCCATGGTCTGCTGCAGCCGCTTCGTAGGCTGAAGCAATGCCCAGTTCAATTTGCCGGTAAAAGAATTCCTTCCCCATCGCCACAGCAACACGCGGTTTTGCAATGATTGCCGCAACAAGTTTCTCAACTTCGGCGTCGAGCTGTTCCGGTTCCGCGACGCGGTTGATCAATCCGCGCACTTTTGCTTCTTCGGCGCTGATAAATTCGCCCGTTACGAGCATCTCGAACGCCGCCTTGCGCAAAATGTTTCGCGAGAGCGCGACGCCCGGCGCCGAGCAAAAAGACCCAGGTTGACGCCGCTGACGGCGAACCTTGCGGTGCTTGCTGCCACGGCCAGATCGCACATGGCCACTAACTGGCAGCCCGCCGCGGTCGCGACGCCCTGAACACGAGCGATCACGGGCACCGGCAACCGCTGGATGCCCAGCATCATCTCAGAGCATTGACTGAAAGAGCCGCTCGTAGTAATCGAGCGATGGCTTCGCGCGCATCTCTTTCAGATCGTGACCGGCACAGAACGCCTTGCCCTCGGCCGCGACAACGACCACCCGCACAGACGTCATCTTCGGCTATCGCGTCGAATTCATGCTGCAGCGCTGCCAGCATCGCCTCAGATAAAGCATTAAACGCGTGCGGCCGGTTTAGCGTCAGCGTGACGACGCCGCGCAGCGTCCTGGCTTCGTAAGACAACGGGTTCCTCGCGCTCCTGCGGTTTCGCGGCCGGTGCTGGTTCGATTGATACAGAGGAGCTTTCACGACTTGGACGTTCAAACGCTACTGCCGAAATTCCAAATCCGAAATCCGAAAAATTTAGTTTCCGTTTGCAGCGACTGGCAACATCATCTGGCAAGCTTGGAAGACTGCAAGCGATGAGCAGCCGGGCTTGACTACTCTGATTTATGAAGATCGTCGCGATCGCTAATCAAAAAGGCGGTGTGGGCAAGACCACCACGGCTGTAAATCTCGGCGCCGCGCTGGCCGAAACAGGTCATCGCATTTTGATTATCGATCTTGATCCACAAGCGAACGCTACCAGTTCGTTTGGGTTGCAAGCAGTGGAGCAAACCAGTCTTTATGAGCCATTACTTGGCGGCGCCTCCATTACCGAAAGAATCTTTCCAACCGAACGCGAAGCTCTGTTCATTGTGCCTTCCGATCTCGATCTTGCCGGTGCCGAGGTCGAGATCGCCCGGATGCCGAATCATCTCACGCGGCTGGCGGAAACGCTCCAGCCGTTGCACGCAGATGAGACGTTTGATTTTGTTCTGCTGGATTGTCCGCCGTCGCTCGGAATTCTGATGACCAACGCGCTCGCCGCCGCCGATGAACTTCTGACCCCGATACAGTGTGAGTATTTCGCGCTGGAAGGACTGGTAAAAATTGTCCGACTGATCGAGCAGGTGCGCGATTCGGGCGCGAACAAGCGCCTCGAACTCGGCGGCATTGTCACTGACCATGTTCGACGGCCGGACAAATCTTAGTGAGCAGGTTGTGGCCGAGGTGCGCCAGCATTTTGGCGAACGCGTTTACCAAACCGTGATTCCGCGGAGTGTTCGCTTGAGCGAAGCACCGAGTTTCGGAAAATCGATTCTGGAGATCGCCCGAGTGGCAGCAGCCGCAGAAGCCTATCGCGCTCTCGCGCGCGAGTTCATCCAGCGCCACGCTCCGCCAGCCACTGCCTCCCGAGTAATCGCGAAAACCAGCGTTGGAAATCCGCGAAACACCGTTTCCTTTCGATCTTCATCCCGTTTTTCTCAGCCACGCGGCGCGAGGGCGAGGTTGTCAGGATGAATCAGCGAAATGACCCTGCGGCAGGTTCAGGTCAGCGGAACCGCGTGATCGCGGCACAGCCTGGGCGGCCTCGCTCGCAAGTCCGCGGTTCCAATAATCGGGATGAAGCCGATAACCGATTTCACTTTCGTCCTTCCCGTCGACCTCGTGGTGAAGGAAACCGCAATAGCCAACCAGGTCGTTGTTTGCACGAAAATCACCGCGAACTGCGAAGGCAAACCAGCCTGATTCCAGGAAAGAAATTTCTGCAGATACGCCCTGCGTTTGTTCATACGTGTATGGGCCGAGTGAAAATCGCGTAAAATCCGGATTCGCCATGAGTTCGGCGAAACGGCTCGACGTCTTCTTCTTGGAATGGACGCAGAATTAATCGAGGCGTTTCCAGAATCATTTGGTTAAACAAACACAAATTCTAAGGCAGTTGCGATTCATAATCGAAAGATGGTGACTGCCACTGAAGAATACGCGCGGCCGGCGCAACCGCCGGATACATCCGAGTTTGGCCGAAGTGCGCGAACGCGGCGCAGCGAATGCACGGCGTGTCATCTCTACAAGCGGGCCACGCAAACTGTGTTTGGCGAAGGCCCGAAAGACGCGGCGATCATGCTGGTCGGCGAACAGCCCGGCGATTACGAAGATCAGGAGGGTAAACCGTTCGTCGGACCGGCTGGAAAAATCATGGACCAGGCGCTGGAAGAAGCGGGAATCGATCGCAAGGAGGTTTATGTCACGAACGCGGTGAAAGCATTTCAAATGGGAGCCGCGGGGAAACGCTCGAATTCATCAGAAACCAAATTCGCGCGAGATCGCAGCCTGTCGCCCGTGGCTGGAAGCGGAGCTGCGCCTTGTTAAACCGAGGTTGCTGGTCTGCCTCGGCGCGACGGCAGCGCAGGCGGTTTTCGGTCCATCATTCCGTGTTACTCGCGAGCGCGGCAAGGTGTTGTCGTCGAAGCTTGCGCCCAGAGCCCTCGCCACGGTGCATCCATCGTCTCTTCTTCGACAACCGGATGAGGAATCACGGCAACGCGAGTACGAACGGTTCGTTGTGGATCTTCGGGCAGCGCGGAGGGCAGCCAGCAAAAGCAGTAGGTTAACTGGCAGTGGACGCCGCTCTGCATTAGCAAGCGTGCCTCTGATTCGACCATCACCGCATCTCGCGTTTTGTACCCGCTACGAACGCTTTACGAAACTGATCGAATGTTCCCTTTTCTACTTCGCTGCGCGCCTGATTCATTAAATTCAAATAAAAATGCAAGTTATGCAGCGTGATCAGGCGAAGGCCGAGAATTTCTTCCGCCTTGATGAGATGCCGGATGTAACCGCGCGAAAATTCACGACAGGCTTCGCATACGCAGTTTTCTTCAATCGGATTCTTGTCCAGAATGAACTCTGCGTTTTTAAATTGATCGTGCCTGTCGCCGTGAAGGCCGTTCCATTCCTGGCGAGACGTGTCGGCAGCACGCAATCAAACATGTCCATCCCGCGCGCGATCAACTCCAGCAGTTGCGGCGGCGTGCCGAGGCCCATCGCGTAACGCGGTTTATTCCCTGGGCAAGAATGGCTCAGCCCATTCGACGGCTCGCATCATTTCTTCCTCCGGTTCGCCCACGCTCACGCCGCCGATGGCGTAACCATCGAAATCAAGATCGACAATTGCCTGCGCGCTTCGCTTTCCGCAGATCCTCGAACGTGGCGCCCTGAACGATGCCGAACGAGTATCGAATCGATCGAACCGACGAATCGGCGAAGCGGCGACTTCTCATTCGCCGTTTCACCGTTTCGCCGGTTTCCACTCCAGGCATCTCTTCGCCCAACGCGTCGTCATCTCCGCGCTTTGCGCTGCATATTCGTATTCGCATGGATACGGAACGCATTCATCGAGCGCCATTGCGATGTCGCTGCCGAGCAGCCAGTCTGAATTTCCATGCGCGATCTCCGGCGAGATGAATGCTCGCCGCGCCGTCGATGTGATTTTGAAACTCGACGCCCTCCTCCGTGATTTTTCGCAACTTCGCCAGCGAAAAATCTGGTAACCGCCGCTATCGGTCAGGATGGGTCCGTTCCAGTTCATAAAGTTGTGCAGGCCGCCAAAATGTTTGATCACATCGAGTCCCGGCCTAACGAATAGATGATACGTATTTCCAAGAACGATTTGCGCATTCAGTTCGCGCAGTTCCCGAGGGCTGACGCCTTTCACCGAGCCTTGCGTTCCCACAGGCATGAACGCCGGCGTGTCGATCGCACCGTGCGCAGTCGTTAGGCGTCCACGCCGCGCTTTCGAGTGTCGATCGGTGGCTAAAAGTTCGAAGGTTTTCTGCATCTCAATTAGAGATTCCTCGACTCCGCTCGGAATGACAAACGCAGTGTAAAATATTTTTTGCAGGCCGCGCTTTTCCCTCTATATTCACGGTCCACCGCATCAGGCGCGTGAGAGAGTTTGCTGCGCGACCTGGGCGGGTTTTTGTCGCCCCGCGCACAACGCTTTTGGCGGCGCTTTGTTTTTGAGATTTGAAGATGCCCACGATTAATCAATTGATCCGAAAAGGACGCCGAAAGGTGTCGGTGAAATCGAAGTCACCGGCGCTGGTCGACTGTCCGCAACGGCGTGGCGTGTGTGTGCAGGTGATGACGCGCACGCCGAAGAAGCCGAATTCTGCGCTGCGCAAAGTGGCAAAAGTGCGGTTGACGAATGGCCAGGAAGTGATTGCCTACATTCCGGGCGAGGGGCATAATTTGCAGGAGCACTCGATCGTGCTTGTGCGCGGGGACGCGTGAAGGATTTGCCCGGCGTCCGCTACCATATTGTGCGCGGGACGCTCGACGCGTTAGGTGTTGATGGACGCCGGCGCGGCCGCTCAAATACGGGGCGAAGCGTCCGAAAGCTGGTGCGGGCGGAGGTGGCGCAGCGAAGGAAGCCGAGGCCGAAAAGAAATAATATTGGACAGGAAGATCGACAATGTCGCGACGGAAAAGAGTTTACAAGAAAGAGGAGCATGTCGATTCCCGTTATGGGAGTCCGGCGGTGGAGCGCCTCATTACAACGGTGATGAATCGCGGCAAGAAATCGCTGGCGGAGCGGATCGTGTACACAGCGATCGACAAATCTCGCGAAGGTTCTGATTCGGTCGATCCGTTGGAAGTCGTAAATAAGGCGATCGAGAATGTCCGTCCGCGATTGGAAGTAAAATCGCGGCGCGTAGGTGGGGCAACCTATCAGGTCCCGATGGAAGTGACGCCTGCGCGACAAATTTCTCTGGCTACTGCGGTGGATCGTTCAATACGCGGACAATCGCAAAGGAGTGCCGATGGCGGATGCGCTGGCGCAGGAGATAAAGGACGCTGCAGCCGGGCCAGGGGAACGCGATCAAGAAACGCGAAGACACACATAAAATGGCGCAAGCGAACCGCGCGTTTGCGCATTTCCGTTGGTGAAGATTATGGCGACGGCGACGATGGAACAGAAAAAGGCCGCGGCGAAAAGTCCAAATTCGCCGAATCGCAAGTTCCCGCTGGAACGAACGCGGAACATCGGCATCGCGGCGCATATCGACGCCGGCAAGACGACGATCACTGAGCGCGTGTCTGTTTTACACCGGCATGATTCACAAGATGGGTGAGGTGCACGAAGGCACAACCGTCACCGACTGGATGGAGCAGGAGCGCGAGCGCGGAATCACGATCACGTCGGCTGCGACAACCTGCACCTGGGCGCAACGCAAGGAAGAAGGCGTTTACAAAATTTTCGAGGGCGATCAAGCAGCGGATCAACATCATCGACACGCCGGGACACGTCGACTTCACCGCCGAGGTGGAACGTTCGTTACGCGTGCTCGATGGGGCGATCGCAGTTTTCGATGGCGTGGCCGGCGTGCAGCCGCAATCGGAAACAGTCTGGCGTCAGGCGACGAAATACAACGTGCCGTGTCTGGCGTTCATCAACAAAATGGACCGCGTCGGCGCGGACTTTGAAATGTCGGTGGATAGCATCCACAAAAACTCGGCGCGAACGCGTGGCCGGTTTTGCTGCCGCTGGGCAAGGAAGATCAGCTGCGCGGCCAGCTCGACGTTATCAACAAGAAAGCGATCATTTATTCCGACAACGATCAGCTCGGATCGACGTATGAAGTCGCCGATGTGCCGAAGGAGTATGTCGAGCTTGTTGACAAGGCGTACAACGATCTGGTCGAACAAGTTTCCAATCTCGATGACGACGTTGCCGAGGCCGTTCATCGAGGAAAAACCGGTCACGCCGGAGCTGCTGAAGGCCGGAATTCGGCGACAAACGATCGCCAATAAATTTGTGCCGGTTATCGGCGGCTCGGCGCTGAAGAACATCGGCGTGCAGTATCTGCTCGATGCAGTGGTCGATTATCTGCCGAGCCCGCTCGACATTCCGCCGGCGAAAGGTCAATGGAGCCCGATACGCGACGAGCCGATGGAAGCGCCGACGGACGACAACGGCAATTTCTGCTCGCTTGCGTTCAAACTTTGGAGCGATCCGTTTGTCGGCAAGCTGGTTTTCTTCCGCGTTTACTCCGGCACGCTCAGCAAGGGCGACACGGTTTACAATCCGCGCACGAACAAGCGCGAACGCATTTCGCGCTTAATCCAGATTCAAGCGGACAAACGCGAAGACATCGAGACGTGTTACTCCGGCGATATTGCCGCCATCGTCGGTATCAAAAATATCACCACCGGCGACACGCTGTGCGATGAGGACCATCCGATCCTTCTCGAACCGCCGTCTTTCCCTGATCCCGTCATTTCAATGGCGATTGAGCCGAAGACAAAACTGGATCAGGAAAAAATGGCGACTGCGCTGCAGCGCCTCGCAGAAGAAGACCCGACTTTCCGCGTTTATACGCACGAAGACACCGGCCAAACCATCATCGCCGGGATGGGCGAGTTGCACCTGGAAATCATTCGCGACCGGATGTTTCGCGAGTTCAAAGTGGACGCCAACGCGGGCAAGCCGCAGATCGCCTATCGCGAAACGATCACCACGAACGCGCACGGCGTCGGCAAGTTGATTAAACAATCCGGCGGCCGCGGTCAGTATGGACACGTGGAAGTGGATGTGCGTCCAGCCGAGCGCAGCAAAGGTCTCGTCGTCGAGAACAAAATCGTCGGCGGCATCATTCCGCGCGAATACATTCCTGCCGTCAAAAAGGCATCCAAGAAGCGGTGCTCAACGGCGTGCTCGGCGGTTATCCTGTTGTCGATGTTGAGGTCGATATCGTTTACGGTTCGTTCCACGAAGTCGATTCCAGCGAACTCGCATTCAAAATGGCGGCGATCTTCGCCATGAAAGATGGATTTAAGCAGGGCAAACCGATTCTGCTGGAGCCGATCATGAAGGTCGAAAACATCACGCCGGACGAGTATCAGGGCGATATCTGCGGCGACCTGAGCCGACGTCGTGGCAGCATTCACAGCATCGAAACGCGCGGCAATCTGGCGATCATTCATGCCGAAGTTCCGCTCGCCGAGTTGTTCGGCTACGCGACTGCCATTCGTTCACTTTCGAAAGGCCGCTCCAGTTACTCGATGGAACCTTCCCATTTCCAACCGGTGCCGGCGAATCTGGTTTCGGCCATTCTCGATCAGAAAGAGGCCAAATGAGCAATGGCCAGCGCATCCGGATTCGATTGAAGGCGTTCGATCACCGCATGCTCGATCAATCCGCCGTGGAGATCGTCGAGACTGCCAAGCGCACCGGGCGCGTGTAGCCGGGCCGATTCCGCTGCCGACGTTGATCGAGAAATTTACGGTAAACCGTTCGCCGCACGTTGATAAAAAGTCGATGGAACAATTTGAAATTCGCACGCACAAGCGGCTGCTGGACATCATTGAGCCGACGGCGAAAACGGTGGATGAACTAAAGAAACTGAATTTGCCTGCGGGCGTTGACATTACGATTAAGATTTAAGCGGAGGCCTTTCTGAAAGATTTGCGATCAGCACGGTCATGAGCATCGGACTTCTTGGACAAAAAATTGGTATGACCAGCGTTTACGACGCCAAAGGTCGATTGTGTCCCGTGACCGTGATTGCGGCTGGCGATAACGTTTTGCTGCGTCGTTTGACCGAACAGAACGACGGCTATTCGGCCGTGCAGGTCGGGTTCGGCGCGCAGAAGGAATCGCGCGTGACCAAACCGTTGCTTGGGCGAATTCAAAAAGGCTGGCGTCGAGCCGCAAAAATTCGTGCGCGAGTTTCGCCTGACCAGCGATCTTCCGGAAGGCGAGATCAATTTGAGCGTTACGCAATTTCAGGCGGGCGACTATGTCGATGTGATTGGACGATCGAAGGGAAAAGGATTTCAAGGCGTGATGAAGAAGCACAACTTCCACGGACAAGGCGCGGCACACGGTTCGAAAACGCATCGGCGCATCGGTGCGGTCGGCAATCGTTCTACGCCGGGCCGTATTTGGAAAAACCATGGGAATGCCTGGTCATCTGGGTGATGAACGCGTCACCGTTCAGAATCTGCAGGTCATGCAGGTGCGCGAAGCCGAAAAAATTATCTTGATCAGCGGCGCCGTTCCGGGAGCGAATGGAAGTTATGTGATCGTTCAGGCCGGCGATCAGACATCCGGAGCGGCGCACATTGCGGAGCATCGCGAGCATCGAAAAGCAGAGCAAGACGTAGCGGCGAAGAAGCCGGACCATAACAGTGCGATAAGAAATGAGCGCGAAAGTTTTAACCAAAGCCGCTGCCAAGGAAGCCGAGCATTGACACTGATCGAAGACGGACAAGGTTCGCAGGCCGTCCACGATACAGTCGTTGCCATGCGCGCGGCGCGTCGTTCCGGTTCGGCCAACACCAAGACGAAAGCGGAAGTGGATCTGTCCGGCGCGAAGCCGTGGCGGCAGAAAGGGACCGGTCGCGCACGGGCCGGTTACAAATCTTCGCCGATCTGGCGTGGCGGTGGCGTCGTCTTTGGACCAAAGCCGCGCGATTATTCAAAAAAGTTTCAAAATCCGTGCGGCGTCTGGCCTTTCGAAAAGCGTTGAGCGAGCGAATCAAGGCGGGCGATGTTTTGACGATCGACAAATTCGTCGTGCCGGAACTCAAGACGAAGTCGTTCGTGGCGTTGCTGAAAAAACAAACGGACGCCGCGGAAAGTTTTGTTGATCTCGGATGCGTTTGATCAAAACACTTTGAAGTCTGGGCGCAACGTCAAACCGGTGACGCTTGCGACTGCTTCCGATGTAAACACCGAGCAGTTGCTCGCCTTCGAGAAAATTCTCGTCACGCAGAAGGCGCTGGAAAGATTGGCGGAACGGATTCGTCCGGCTCGAAGCAGCGGACACGCGAAGTAATACCATGAACGAGCCGCACGAGATCATTCAAACCGCTTCGTTGACTGAGAAAGTCAACGCTGATGAGCGAGAAGCAGAACAAGTATGTCTTCCGCGTGAGTCCGCGCGCGAACAAGATTCAGATCAAGAACGCAATCGAACGCCTGTTTCAAAAGAAAGTGGTCGATGTGAACACTTGCAATTACGCTGGCAAGGAGAAACGCGTGCGTGGACCCGTTGGGACGACGGCCGCGGTGGAAGAAAGCGATCGTGACTTTAAAGGAAGGCGAAAAGATCGATCTCATCTGACGAAGAGAAATCGAATTTTAGAGCATTATGGCACTGAAAGAATTTCGCCCATTAACGCCGACGCTCCGTTTCAAGTCGCTGCCTGCTTTCGATGAAATCACGAAGTGGCGGCCTGAAAGGAGCCTCGTTGAGCCGAAGAAAAAGAGCCGGCGGTCGCAACAGCTACGGCCGGCTCACGTCGCGGCACATTGGCGGCGGACACAAACAGAAATATCGCAAGGTTGATTTCAAACGACGCAAGCACGGTGTCTCTGCAGAGGTTCTCGGGATCGAGTACGACCCGAATCGCTCTGCGCGGATTGCTCTCATCAAATACACGGACGGCGAGCTGAGTTACATTCTCGCGCCGAATGGACTTCGAGTGGGATCGACGGTCGCCGCCGGCGATGAATGTCGCGCCCGATCTGGGAAATGCGCTTGCCGCTTCGCGCGATTCCGCTGGGCACAAACATTCACAACATTGAATTGAGTCCGGGCCGCGGTGGCCAGGTTGCGCGGAGCGCCGGGCAACAGGCGACGTTAACAAACATCGAAGGCGGTTACGCATTGGTGAAAATGCCTTCCGGCGAAATTCGGCGCATCCACGAAAACTGCTTCGCGACGATTGGCCAGGTAGGAAACGTCGATCACATGAATGTGTCGAGCGGCAAAGCGGGGCGTACTCGCTGGCGAGGACGTCGTCCCCACGTGCGCGGCATGGTCGATGAACCCGATCGATCATCCGATGGGCGGCGGCCAGGGGAAATCAAAAGGCGGCGGCGGACGGCATCATCCGGTCAGTCCCTGGGGACAACTGGCCAAAGGATTTAAGACGCGTAGCAAACATAAACCGAGCGATCGCTTTATTTTGGAAAGGAGAAGACCGAAGAAGAAAGCGTGAGTCCTGAGGAGCGGAGCTCTGCGAGGCCGATCTCGCAGAGCTCGACCCTCCACAATTCACTTGAAAATTATGGCTAGATCGTTAAAGAAAGGACCCTTCGTCGAGTTGTATCTTCTGGAGAAGATCGACAAGATGAACAGCTCGGGCGTAAAGAAACCGATCAAAACCTGGTCGCGGCGCTCGATGGTGACGCCGGATTTTGTCGGCCACACGTTTTTGGTGCATAACGGAAAGACGTTTAATTCCGTTTTCGTTACCGAGAACATGGTCGGTCATAAGCTCGGTGAATTTTCGCCCACGCGCGTGTTTAAGAAGCATGGTTCGCATACGGCGAAGGTGACGAAATAATTTTAGCTCAGAGAAGTTTTAGTCGAGTTGCGATTTGATAGAGATGAGCCGTTGCGTTTTGCCAAGGTGAAACCATCGACGATCAACTATCGACTAACGATTTTCATCGTAGTGGGTTGTGTTGCGCTGGCCCAGGGGCTGGCGGCAGAGGGAAATAGTTCTTTGTCAGAATCCAAAACTGAAAACGCGGGGCGAATGACACCGCAGTGGCAGGCGGCTCGCCTGCAGCGTCGGCGAATTCGCGACCAACACGGCTGCCTTCAGAGGTGACTGCGACGGGTTTGCTTCAGCAAAACGAGGATTTGCAGAGGCAATTATCAATTGCTCAGGAATCGCTCAAAGCGTTGACCAGCAGCCTGGCGGAGTCCAATGCGGAAGCGGAATTGTTTCGCCGCAAGTATTCCGATCTGCAATTGCAAATGGAGGCACTAGGGCTGGCGTCGGCGAACAAGGACCGGGCGAAGCTGGAGCAGCGTTTACTGGCGGCGGTGAGCGATCTTCAGCTCGCGCAGAAGGAGCGCGACGAATATCGCGACCAGATGCTGCGGCTGGACGAGGCGGTGTTGTGTTACTTGAAAACGTCGCAGAGCGCGGATGCGAAAGCGCGGATGGACGTGGAAACTCAGCTGCGCAGCGTCGACAAGCTGGTCACGAAGTCCACGAATGCGCCGGATTTGCCGGAGCCGAGTTTGATGGACGGGAGCGTGATCAGCGTGAAGGATGAATGGTCCTTCGTAGTCGGTAACCTTGGCGAAAAACAAGGCGTCAAAATTGGGATGCCAATGCGGGTGATGCGCGGCGACAAAAGGATCGCGACCCTGCGGGTGATTGATGTGCGACAAAGAATTTGCGGCGCTGTGATTCAGGAAATGGATTCAAGGAAGGACAGAATAAAAGTAGGGGACCGCCTCCAGGTGGATGCGCAACCGAATGTGAGTTTGAAATAAGAAGACGAGAATCGAGAACCGAGAATCGTGAAACGGGAAACCGAGTTACGAATTTCGATTCTCGAATTACAGAACGAAACGAAACGATGGAAGTCAGATCGATATACAAGTATGCGCGGATTTCGCCGTTTAAGGCGCGCGAAGTCACGCGTGAGATCCAGGGTCTACCGGTCTCGGCAGCACTCGATCTCCTCGCTTTCACGCCCAAGAAAGCGGCGTTCCTCATTAACAAGACGTTGAAGAGCGCGATCGCTAATGCCGAGAACAACGCCAACCTCAAGCCTGACGGATTGGTCGTGAAAGAAGCGGTCGTAGGCGAAGGTCCAACGTTTAAGCGGATCATGGCGCGTGCGCGGGGCAGCGCGAGTCGGATTTTGAAACGGACCAGTCATATTCGAATCGTGCTTACTGACGAAATTAAAGTCGAGACACGCGAGACCAGGAAAGCGAAGCGCAAGACCGGAACAGAAAGCGGCGAAGAAGGCTGGTGGCACGACGGGCGCGGAAGGACCGGCAACTGAAGAGAAAAAGCCGAAAGCGAAAAAGGCGCCGAAGAAATCGAAGAAGTAAATTTGTAATACTGACTTATGGGACAAAAGTTAATCCGATTGGCTTTCGCCTGGGCGTGAACCGCGATTGGCGCTCGCGCTGGTATGCCTCGCCTCAGGACCTGCCAGAATTTTGCACTCCGATTTAGAGATTCGTAATTACGTGAAGAAAAAGCTGCAGTATGCAGCTGTCTCGAAAATTGTGATCGAGCGGGCGTGGAACAGCATCCGGGTAACCATTTTCACGGCGCGCCCGGGAATCGTGATCGGACGCAAAGGCGCCGAGATCGAGAAAATGACAGAAGAGATTTCCAAGATGGCGCAGGGCAAGCAAGTCAAGATCGACATTCAGGAGATCAAGACACCCGGAGCTCGATGCGCAATTGGTGGCGGAGAATGTGGCGCTACAGATCGAGCGGCGGATTGCTTATCGCCGCGCGATGAAAAAAGCCGTGCAGACGGCGATGGATTTTGGCGCCGAAGGAATTCGGCTCCGTTGTTCAGGGCGGCTCAATGGCGCGGAGATTTCGCGCTCGGAATGGTATCGGGAAGGCAAAGTTCCTCTGCATACGCTGCGAACAGCGGTCGATTACGGGTTTGCCGAAGCCAATACCGTTTACGGCAAAATCGGAGTCAAATGCTGGATGTGTAAGAAGGAGGAGCCCCCGTTCAGCCCGCTTCTCCGCCGCCACCGCCGCCAGCTCCGGCACCAGAGCCGGCTGAAGTCTAAGGAGAAATTTTATGCCGTTGATGCCAAAACGCGTGAAGTATCGAAAGTCCCAGCGGGGAAGCCGCAAGGGAACCGCTTCGCGCAATCTCAGGATCGATTTTGGCGAATTCGGGTTGCAGACGCTCGAACGCGCCTGGATCACGAACACGCAATTGGAAGCCGCGCGTGTTGCGCTCACTCGTAACATGAAGCGCAAGGGCAAGCTTTGGATCCGTATTTTCCCGGACAAATCGGTAACTTCCGTCCACCGGAAACGCGCATGGGCAAGGAAAAGGCCAGCCCGAGTTTTGGGTCGCCACGGTGCGGCCTGGCAACATTTTGTTTGAGTTGGACGGCGTGCCGGAATCGGTGGCGCGGGAGTCCTTGCGGCTGGCGGCGGACAAGTTGCCGGTGCGCACGAAGTTTCTCACACGGCACCATGTGAGGGCCGCTTAAGCGTCATGAAAATGAAGGAAATCACCGAGCTGAGCACTGACGAGTTGCTGACTAAAAGGCGCGACTTGCGCCAGGAAAGGCTTCACCTCCGGCTGCAGCAGCAGAGTGGCCAGTTGGAACAGCCAAGCAGGTTGCGCTTCCTGCGACGGGACATTGCCCGGATCGAAACAGAGCTGTCGCAGCGCGAGAAACAAACTGAAACGAAGTAACTATGGCTGACGAACACGAACGGCAATCTGCTCCCGCGTCTATCACGCGCGGCCCGCGTAAGACGCGCACCGGCGAAGTGGTTTCCAGCGGCATGAATAAAACAATTGTGGTGCGCACGGTGACGCGTGTGCCGCACCCGAAATTCGGCAAGATTGTCAAACAGATGAAAAAATTCTATGCGCACGATGAACAGAACCAGGCAAAAACTGGTGACAGGGTGCGCATCATGGAGACGCGGCCGCTGAGCAAGCTAAAACGGTGGCGCCTTGTGGAAGTCATCCAAAAGTAACTATCGATTTTATGGTACAACTTCGATCCAGATTGGATGTGGCGGACAATAGCGGCGCGCGCATGGCCACGATGATTGGTGTCATTGGCAAAGCCACGCGTTACGCAGGAATCGGCGACGTGATTACTGCCAACGTCAAGGAAGCGAGCGCGAACGGGACAGTGAAGAAGGGCGAAGTGGTGCGCGCAGTGCTCGTTCGGACCAGGCAACCGATCCGGCGCGAGGATGGTTCGCTGCTGCGTTTCGATAACAATGCCATCGTGATTATCGATAAAGATTTGAATCCCCGCGGCACGCGCATTTTCGGACCGGTCGCCCGTGAATTGCGTGAGCGGAATTTCATGAAAATTGTCTCGCTTGCCCCGGAAGTCTTATGAACCGCGTCAAGTTTCACGTTAAAAAAGGCGACCAAGTCGAGGTCATCTCCGGGAATTTCCGCGGTTCTTCAGGACGAATCCTGGCGGTGTTTCCGGCAAAACAGCGTGTCGTCGTTGAAGGCGTACGGATCATCAAAAAGCACCTGCGAAAATCTCAGGATAACCCGGGCGGGAAAATCGCCGAACGCGAGGGCCCCATTCATATTTCCAACGTGAAATTAATCGAGCGCGAGAAGAAGACTGAGAAAAAGGCGACAAAGAAATCGAAAAAGGAAGCAGAGAAGAAAGCGGCATGATCGAAACTAAGGAAATGACAGTCATCCCCAGCGAAGTCGAGGGATCCCGTAGCAGTGTCCTCGATTTCACCGCGGGATTCTTCGAGTCTCGCTTCGCTCAGAATGACAGTGTGTTGAAAATGGAAAACGAATTTTATCGCGATTACAAAGAGCGCGTTATGCCGGCGCTGCAAAAGCTGCACGGTTACAAAAACGTTCACCAGGTTCCGAGAGTCGAAAAAGTGGTCATTAACACTTCGGTCGGCTCGCAATCTGATGTGAAGCAGGCGCTGGAAGAAGCGAAGGCCGAACTGGCATTAATCACCGGCCAGCGCCCGGTGGAAACACTGGCCAAAAAAGCATTTCCAATTTCAAATTGCGCAAAGGCCAGGCCATTGGCGCAAAGGTGACCCTGCGTGGAGAGCGCATGTACGAATTTCTCGAACGCTTCATCAAAGCGGCGCTGCCACGCATCCGTGATTTCCGCGGCGTTTCTCCCCGCTGCTTTGATGATCACGGCAACTATACGCTCGGGAATTTCGGATCAGTCGATTTTCCCCGAAGTCGAGCTGGATAAAATCAAGCGCAACATCGGATTTGATGTTACTATCGTCACCACGGCACAGACCGACGAGGAAGCCAAATCGCTGTTAAGCGAAATGGGAATGCCCTTTAGCGACCGGGCAAAGAAGCCCGCCGCGCAAGCCGCCTGATTTTCATGAGTACTGTTACTGATCCAATTGCCGATTTTCTGGCGCGTGTGCGCAATGGCACGCGTGCGCAAAAACCGGAGGTGCTGGTCCCGTACTCGAAGGTCAAGGCTGAGATCGCGCGCATCCTGAAAGATGAAGGTTACATTTCCGATTACTCGATTGACACGAGCGCTGCGCATCCGCGCATCAAGATCACGAACAAAATCGTAAATCGCTCGAGCGCCATTGCGGGGCTTCGCCGGGTGAGCCGCCCGGGATTGCGACGTTATGTTGGCGCCGATGAAATCCCCGAGTTCTGGGTGGAATGGGTTTGGCGATTCTTTCCACGTCACGCGGCGTTTTATCGGGACGCGAAGCGCGGAAGCAAAAAGTGGGCGGCGAACTACTGGCCTACGTTTGGTAACCATTTAACGAATCACGAACTCATGTCACGAATTGGAAATAAGGCGGTCGAGATCCCAGACAAGGTCAAAGTGAATGTTGACCAGGAAGGAGCGGTCTCGGTGGAGGGACCGAAAGGGAAAACTGCAGTGGAAACTTCCGCGTCAGATCCGGGCCAGCGTGCAGGATAACCGGGTGTCTGTGGTGCGGGAAGCAGAATCGCGCAGCGTGAAAGCGTTACATGGGCTTTCGCGTAGCCTCGTGCACAACATGGTGCAGGGCGTGAGCGAAGGTTTCACCAAGCAACTCGAGATCGAAGGAGTTGGGTTCAAGGCTGCCGTCCAGGGATCCACACTTAACTTGAGTCTCGGTTTCTCTCACCCGGTGCCATTTTCGATTCCGAAGGACATTAAAATCACGGTCGCGGATAACACGAAGATTAAAGTCGAAGGAGTGGACAAAAAATTGGTTGGCCAGGTAGCGGCGGACATCCGCCGCTTTTACCCGCCGGAACCGTACAAGGGCAAAGGCGTTCGCTACGCGGGCGAGCAGATTCGTCGCAAAGAGGGCAAGACTGTTCAATAATTATGGCGACGTTTCGTAAGGCAGCGCGACAGCGTGTTCATCAAAGGATCAGGAAAAAGGTGGCGGGCACGGCGCAACGGCCGCGGCTGTCAGTTCATTTCTCTGGCAAGCACGTTTACGCTCAGGTGATCGACGACAATTCCGGACGGACGCTGGCCGCTGCATCGACCGCAGAGCGTTCCTTACTGGGGAAAGATAAAGCTGCTGCAAACAAGACCACGGCGGAACAAGTTGGCAAAGCGATAGCGGAACGCTCACTGGCGAAGAAACTCGATCGAGTCGTTTTTGATCGCGGCGGGTTCCTTTATCATGGCAAAGTGAAGGCATTAGCAGACGCGGCGCGTGCAGGCGGTTTAAAATTTTAATTCATGGCTCAAACACGTTCAGAGCAGAAGACCGGACATGCGCAGGCAAGATAAGGCGCCCGCGGCAAGGGGCGATACGACCGAGAAAGTCGTGTTCATCAACCGCTGCGCCAAGGTCGTGAAAGGCGGACGGCGCTTCAGCTTCAGCGCATTGATCGTTGCTGGAGATCACGACGGAAAAGTTGGATGCGGATTTGGCAAGGCTAACGAAGTATCAGAGGCCATTCGAAAGGCTTCCGAAGCAGCCCGCAAAGCGATGGAAAAAGTTTCATTGAACGAAAACACGATTCCCCACGAAGTGATCGGCGAATATGATGGAGCGCGAGTCCTATTGCGTCCCGCATCGCCGGGGACCGGGGTTATCGCCGGCGGAGGTGTGCGGGCCGTAGCTGAAGCGGCCGGCATCCGAGACGTGCTGGCCAAGTCGCTCGGGTCAAGCAATCACGCCAACGTGGTGAAGGCGACGATCGCCGCGCTGAAATCGCTTCGCCGGCGGGACGAGATTTTCAAAGTGCGCGGAATTCACTTCAGCGATGGAAAAGGTGAGCAACATGATGCGTCTTCATAATCTGCAACCGCGTCCCGGCTCGCGACATCGCGGTGAAGCGCCTGGGTTGCGGTGAAAGTTCCGGCCACGGAAAAACCAGTGGCAAGGGTCATAAGGGACAAAAGGCGCGCTCAGGTGGGAGTATTCGCCTCGGGTTCGAAGGCGGGCAGATGCCGTTGATTCGGCGATTGCCAAAGCGAGGATTTAATAACGCCGCCTTTCACAAGCGATACGCGATCGTCAACCTTGATGATCTCAACGCATTTAAGGCCGGGACTGCTGTTAACGAACAACTGCTGCGCGAGTCGAAGCTCGTCCGCGGTGATTTCGTGGGAATCAAAATTCTTGGTGACGGAGAATTAAAGCACGGCCTGAAGGTAGAAGCCGATAAAGTCAGCGCGGCAGCCCGGGAAAAAATCGAAAAAGCGGGAGGAACGATTACGCTGCGTGAGAAAGCAGAGCGTCCTCATGCTGCCGCGGCGTCTGGAAGCTTCGCCGGAGAAGCCAGCTGGCGAAGCTGCGTCAGAGGGGACACGGAAGAAAAAGTCGTCCAGGAAGACCTCGGCCAAGGCGAAAAGAAAGCATCGCGGAAGAGCTAGCTTCCCGGAACATGATGTTTCACATTTAGCGGATGGTTTCGGCGTTTCTCAACACGGTCAAGATACCCGAATTGCGCCGGCGCATCATGTTTACGCTGGCCGTGATCGTGATTGTGCGTCTGGGAGCGGCGATCACAACCCCGGAGTCAACCAGGCTGTATTGCAGGAGTGGTTTCGCACCTCGCTTAGCCAACGCACCGGAGGTGGCCTTGCAGCGCTGTTTAACTTGTTCAGTGGTGGCGCGCTGGAAAATTGCGCAGTCTTCTCTCTGGGCATCATGCCCTACATCAGCGCATCGATCATGATGCAGTTGCTGACCGCGGTGATTCCGCGGCTTGGCAGACTCGCGCGCGAAGATGGCGGCCGACAAAAGATCATGCAGCTGACTCGTTACGCGACACTCGTGCTTGTGCATTTTCCAAGGATACTTGCTGGCGCTGTCGTTCCAGCACCCGGAATCGTATCACACCATGTTGCCGGGGATTATCGACACCATCAAGAACCTCGGGATTCCGCTGGTGGATGATCTCGGCTGGAAGTTTCGAATCGTAACCGTGGTTTCCCTGACCACCGGGACGCTTCTATTGATGTGGCTGGGCGACCAAATTACCGAGCGCGGCATTGGAAACGGGATATCGCTGATCATTACCGTGGGGATTGTTGCGCGGCTGCCCGCCGCGCTCGCGCAGGCGTGGAAGACTTTGTGCCCTCGGCGCAGACCGGATCGAGCCAGGTGAATCCGATGGTCCTTGTTTTGCTGGTATTGTTTTTGATCATCGTGATCGCCGCGGTGATCACGATTACGCAAGGCGTGCGGAAAATTACCGTCCAGTATGCCAAGCGCGTAGTTGGCCGCAAAATGTGCGGGGGCCAAACGCAATACATGCCCTTAAAAGTGAATTACGCCGGCGTGATGCCGATCATCTTCGCCTGGGCTCTTCTCCTTTTTCCTGCGACGATTGTCAGCTACGCGCTTTAAGAACAGCCCAATTGCCAACCGCATCGCCAACGCGCTTTCCACCGGCTGGCCTCATTACGTCGCTCTCGCGGCGATGATTTTCTTTTTCAGTTATTTCTGGGTCGCCACGCAGTTCCAACCAACTCAAATCGCAGATGATCTGAAGAAATACGGAGGTTACATCCCGGGTGTCCGACCGGGAAAACCGACGGCCGACTTTCTTGATTTCACCATGACGCGACTAACGTTTGCCGGTGCGATCTTCCTCACGCTGATAGCGGTATTGCCAAGTCTTCTCAGCCAGGGATTGAATGTGCCCATTATCACGGCGCAATTTTTTGGCGGCACAAGTTTGTTGATCATTGTGGGCGTCATGCTCGATACCATGCGCCAGGTGGAGACACACCTTATTCAGCGGCATTACGACGGTTTCTTGCGCAAGGGTCGCATTCGAGGGCGTTCCTTTGATCGCGCTACCTACAGTCGCGGCGAAGCGGCGGCGAGCGGCACGCTAATGTGGTTGTACGTGGGGATCGCCGTGCTTGCAATTGCTGGCGTCGCCATTTTCCTCTACGGGCGATAGGTGAAAAGGCGGCTTGTTCTTCTCGGCGCGCCCGGTTCCGGCAAAGGGACCCAGGCAGAAATGATTACGCGCCAATTCGGGATTCCCGTCACTTCGCCGGGCGCAATCTTGCGCCGTGAAAGAGACCTCGGAACGCCGTTGGGAAAGAAGACCGCCGAAGTGCTGCAGAGCGGTGGGCTCGTCTCCGACAAAATCATCATTGAACTAATCGAAGACTGGTTGCGCCTGCATGGCGGCCACGGATTCGTATTCGACGGTTTTCCCCGGACGCTGCGGCAGGCCGAAAGTTTGACTTCGATTTTGGCGCGATTGCGTACCGCTTTGGATTTAGCGATTTGGCTCGAGGTGTCGGAACAGACCGTGCGCGATCGCATTGCCGGCCGGCTCCAATGCGGCGAATGCGGCTTTACTACCAGCTCATCGAGCGCGCAGTTCGCAGAACGTGCCGTATGCCCCTATTGCGACGGTCCATTAGTGCGTCGGAACGACGACGATCTGAGCGTGCTGCAAACTCGCTTGCAAGAGTTCCGCACCAAGACCGAGCCGCTGGCATCCTTTTATGGAAAAATGTCGATACTTGCATCGGATCGACGGCAACCGCGATCGCGAGGCAGTCTTTAGCGATATCTCGCGGCTGATTGAAGACAAACGATGATTCCGATTAAGAACGCGAAAGAAATCGAGAAAGATGCGGCAGGCATGCCGCACAGCGAGCGATATTCTCGACCGTGTTAGCGACCTGGTTCGTCCCGGCATTACAACAAAAGAAGTCGATGAAGCGGCAGCAGACTTCATGAGCGATGCGCATGTGAAAGCGCATTTCTCGGCTATCGGCTCGGGCACCGCGTATTTCCGGGAACATTTGCATTTCGCTCAATGACGAAGTGGTGCACGGCATCGGCAGCCAACGGCGGATTCAATATGGCGACATTGTAAAACTGGATATTGGAATCGTTCGGGATGGTTGGGTAGGGGACAACGCGACGACCGTGCCGGTGGGAATCATTGACGAGCATGCCCGACCAGTTGCTGCGCGTGACGGAAAATGCGTTGGCCCGCGCTATTGGCGCGGCCCGCGAAGGCAGGCGCGTCGGCGACATCTGCGCTGAAATTGAGGATGAAGCGCGCCGCTTTGGTTTTTCAGTGGTCCGCGAATTCGTTGGACACGGGGTTGGACGAAAAATGCATGAGGAGCCACAGATTCCCAATTACGGCAAACGCGGCAGCGGTCCAAAGTTGAAAGCTGGGATGACGCTGGCGATTGAGCCGATGATTAACATCGGCACTTCCGACGTGAGATTGCTCGACGACGGGTGGACGGTACGCACGGCGGATGGAATGCCCTCAGCGCATTTCGAGCACACGGTCCTGATCACGAAGGACGATCCAGAAATTCTGACATGGCGCGCAAGGACGCAATTGAAGTAGAAGGCACAGTCGTCGAACTGCTGCCGAACACCATGTTTCTGGTAGAACTGGCCAATGGCCATCGTGTCCTGGCGCATATTTCCGGGAAAATGCGGCTCCACTTCATTCGGATCTTGCCAGGAGACAAAGTTATGCTAGAGATTTCACCTTACGATTTGTCGAAAGGGCGAATTACCTATCGCCAAAAATGACAACGCGGAGCCGGCTCCGCGTTTTCCATTTCGCGGATTATGAAAGTGCGACCATCAGTAAAAGGCTTTGTGCCAGTTGCAGGATCGTGAAGCGCAAGAACGTGGTGCGCGTGATCTGCAAAAACCCGCGCCATAAGCAGCGCCAGGGATGAAGCGATTTTAACTTTGTAACCTTTTAACTACTTGCCATGCCAAGATTACTAGGAGTCGAAATTCCGGCAGAAAAACGCATTGAGGCGTCGCTCACTTATATCTACGGCATCGGCTTTGGCCACAGCCAGGCGCATTCTGGAGCAGACGAACATCGATCCAAACTTGCGAGCGAAAAACCTTACGCCGCAGCAATTGAACGAAATCATTCACGCGATCACGAACAACAAGATCAAGATCGAAGGCGATCTGCGTCGCGACATCCAAGGTAACTGAAACGTCTGCAGGCAATTAACTGTTATCGCGGCATCCGCCATCGCAAAGGGCTTACCCGTCGCGTGGACAGCGCACTTCGACAAATGCCCGGACGCGGAAGGGGCCGCGGAAGACCGTCGGCGTTGTCCGCAATCCGGAAGCTAAAGCCGGCAAAGTTTAAATGACTCATTAGAATTATGGCTGACCCAGAGAATCCAACCAGTCCAAACCCGGAAGAACCGAAAACGAGCGAGCCCAAATCAGTGCCGGCTCCGAAGGATTCCCGCGAAGGCGAGGCGGCTGCAGCTTCAAAGACAGAGGTGCCGGCCAAGCCTGCAAAAAAGCAGCCACAAAAGGAACAGCCAGCTGCCGCCGCGCCAGCAGCCTCAGAGAATCTTTCGCTTTCTGCTGATAACATCGAGAAGCCAAAGATCGTCAAAGCCAAAAGGTAGCAAAAACGTTCACTCGGGCATTGCCCATGTGCTTTCGACTTTCAACAACACGATCGTGACGATCACTGACATGAAAGGCAACGTGATTGGGTGGTCGAGTGCTGGCAAAGTTGGCTTTAAAGGGTCACGTAAGATACTGCCTACGCGGCGCAGATGGTTGCGCAGGATGCCTCCCGCCAGGCGATGGGCCACGGACTTAAGGAAGTGGAAGTCTTGGTAAAAGGACCGGGTGCAGGGCGTGAATCTGCAGTCCGTGCCTTGCAGGCAGATCGGGCTCGATCTCACTGTGATCCGCGACGTTACTCCTGTGCCGCACAACGGTTGTCGCCCGCCAAAACAGCGCCGCGTCTAACGCTTTAACTCTTCAACGCATCCTATGGGCAGATATACAGGACCAAAAACGAGAGTGAGCCGGCGTTACGGTGTGCCGATTTTCGGACCCTCCAAGGCTTTGGAACGAAAGAATTATCCGCCCGGCATACATGGCCCGAGAGGTTCCCGGCGCAAACAATCAGAGTATGCGATTGCGCTCGGCGAAAAACAGAAGCTGCGCTATCAGTATGGGCTTCCTCGAACGGCAGTTCCGGCGTATCTTCGAGAGCGCGCTGCGCAAGCGCGGCGTGACGGGCGAAACACTTCTCCAGCTACTGGAGACGCGACTGGATAATGTCGTTTACCGGCTTGGCCTCGCCAACACGCGCAACGCTGCTCGCCAGCTTGTGTCACATGGCCACGTGCTCGTGAACGGGCGCGGCGTGAATGTCGCTTCCTACAATGTGAAAGCCGGGGACGAAATCACGATCAAAGATAAACCAAAATCGCGTCAACTGGTGCTCCGTAATCTTGATCTCACGCAAATTTTTCCCGTGCCCGACTGGTTAACGGTCGATCGCGATCGCACTCAGCGGCAAGGTTGCGCACATCCCATCTCGGGAAGAGATACAGCCAATCGTGAACGAACAACTTATCGTCGAGTTGTACTCGCGGTAATCATTCCCTCGAGAAACCCCAGAGCTTTGTCATAGCTTTTGCGCTGAAGGTAGTGTGCCAACCGCGGATCGACGGGTTTGGGTAAACGCGTTTGCAGATCGTCGATTTGCTCTGAAATCGCTTTCAATCGCGCGATGTGTTTTGTTTGATCACGGCGGCTTTGCTCGTCGCGAATCACTGCGAGGCGTAATCGCAGGGCCTGCGCTAATTCGACAAGAGCATTTTCCATTTTATTAACCACGGCGATTCGCGGTCACGAGTTCTGACCTTAGCGGCGACCGGCCTCTGAGAGTAGTTGTCGTTTCGCTTCCACCCAATCCGACTCGGCGTCGCCCGGCAAGGCAAATCGACGCCGGCGCTCGGAGATGAAGTAGGCTCGGAGACGAACCGCTTCGTCCGATGGTTCCGGGATTCCGGCGGCTTCGCGTGGTGTTAAAGCTTTTGTTGCAGCGCTCTTACCGGCGTTGGTCGCGCGCGGTTTTCGACTCGCAGTCCCACCGCGTGTGCGGCTCCCTTTGCCAGCTTTTACTTTGAAGGACCCGCTCGTTGCCGGCGAGGTCTCATTTTTATCTTGGACAATTTTCTTTTTTCGGCACAGATTTTATCGTTGATGGTTTTAATTCGTTTACCGTTCATCGATTGGTTGGCAAGTGCTTTCTCGCGCTTCTTTGATCAAAGAGTAGATTTAGAAACGTCACGGGCATGAGACATTTTGTTTTCCGCTGGATCGCAACCACAATTGCGGTGTTTGTGGCTGCGCCGATCGTTGGGATCAACTACGGTGACAGCCTCGGTTGTCTGCTGGGAGCGTCGCTTCTGCTCGGTATCATCAACGCTTTTGTTCGCCCCGTGCTTTTGCTGCTGAGTCTGCCGTTGATTCTCGTCACCCTGGGCGTTTTCATTCTAATTATTAACGCCCTGATGTTGAAATTCGTTGGCGAGATCATGCCATGTTTTGAAGTTCCAGGTTTCTGGCGCGCTTTTTGGCGCGATCATCATCTCGATTGTCAGCTGGCTGCTGAGCGCATTTTTCCGCGGCAGCGATGGACGTGTTCACGTGCTTACGCATCATAGCCAGATCAAGCGCGTTCGCGGCCGCGTGATCGAGCGCTAGACGAGGAGCGCTAATGGTAATTCGAGATTCGAGATTACTAATTCGGAAGCCGGATCATCCGTCACGCATTAACGCGCGAAGCCGATTTAACGAATCACGCGAGCCCGACCAAATACTTGCTCAGCCGAGCGCGTAGTTCGGTGCGCGCGCGAAAGAGAACGCTTTTCACAGCGGGAACCGAGAGATCGAGAACCTCGGCAATCTGCTCATAACTAAGCTGCTCGTATCTCCGCAGCACCAGTGCCATTCGCTGGGCCTCGGGAAGCTGCAATATCGCCTCCTCAATTGTTCGCTGAAGTTCCACTTCCAGAAGGGAAGCATCCGGAGGAGACTGCGCCTCATCCTTCAACGGCGGATCTTCTGCGCCTGTTTCCGGTTGAGGGGAACATGCGCGTGACGCTTTGCGCGGCGCAGTTCGTTGAAAACCAGATTGCGCGTAATTTTTAACAGCCAGGTCGTGAATTTTGCCCGTGGGACGTAGCGACGCGCGCTCTTCCAGACTCGAATGAATACCTGCTGTGCGATGTCTTCCACATCGGAATTGCTGCCCAGCATTCGTGCCACCGTGCCCGCCACCAAAGCTTGGTGTTTCTCGATCAGCTCCTCGAGCGCAATGGTCTCGCCTCGGCCGATAAGCCGCATGAGGCGCACGTCATCGGCGTCGTCTTCCGATCTCCCTTTGTTACCACGATCGTTGCCAGCCATCGGTTCATTTAGACGGTTGTCTGAGACAAAACTTGCCAGAAAAACGGCAACTAGCCAAAATTCGCCCTTCACCACAGTTGGTAGCCATGGTTTTTGTTGCAAGGCTGAAGCGGCCTGTGCAATGCTTGGTTGTCGAGGGTTTGGCCTCGCGTCCGCATGAATTACGAGCTTATTCCGAAAGAACTCAGGCCGATCGCAGAAAAAGTTGAGGCGCAGCAGCGGATTTCAGAGGCAGACGCTCTCGCGTCTGTATCGTGCCAATGATCTTAACGCCCTTGGAATGATTGCCAGCGTTGTGCGTGAGCGAAAGAACGGCAACTACGCCACTTACATCCACAACCGCTACATTAATTACTCCAACATTTGTATCTTATCGTGTCAGTTCTGCGCTTTTGCTGCCAAAAAGCGCGATGCGCCACGCATTCGAATATGCGATCGACGAAATTATTCAGGTCGTGAGGGATGCGCTCCCCTCGGCGTTACAGAGGTGCACATGGTAGGCGGACTGCATCCGACGCTGAAGAAAGAATGGTATATGGAACTTTTGCAAAGACTTCGCGCACTTGATCCCAAACTTCACATCAAGGCTTTCACCGCGATCGAAGTCCGCCATTTGGCGCAGCGAATTTTCCGGATGCCGATCCGTGACACACTGGAAACTTTGCGCGCGGTTGGTCTCGGCTCGATCACGGGCGGCGGCGCGGGAGATTTTCGATCCTGCTGTCCGCGATAAAATCTGCCGCGGCAAAGAAACCGCCGCCGAGTGGCTCGACGTTCATCGGACGTGGCACTCAATGGGTGGCCGCAGCACTTGCACCATGCTATACGGGCACATCGAAACGCTTCCGCAGCGGGTGGATCATTTGCGCCAGCTCCGGGGATTGCAGGATGAGACAGGCGGATTCACCGGGTTTCGTTCCGTTCGCTTTCGAACCGTGCCAATCCCACGGGATCCTCGCCCAGATCAAGCGCGCCTCCGCATTCGAACAGCTTCGCAATCTCGCGGTGAGCCGCATTTATCTGGATAACATCGATCATCTCACCGCGTATTGGGTCAGCCTCGGGTTGCCTCTCGCACAGGTGTCGCTCAGCTATGGCGTGGACGATCTGCATGGCACGATTTTGGAAGAAAAAATCTTCCACATGGCCGGAGCAACCACTCCGCAGCAGCAGACTGTGGCTGCTCTCGAACATGCAATCCGCGAAGCGGGTCGCGAACCGGTGCAGCGTGACAGCCATTATCGGCATTTGAATGGCGTGAGCGCAAACCGGCGGGCCTAACGAGTCGGAATTAGCCTGCGTGTGAGCGATAGGTGAAAAGTGCGGTGAGATCTGAGAGGAGAGAAGTGACAGACGGAAATCGCAGAGCATTTACTTCTCACCTCTCACTAATCGCATCTCACATTGAACTCCCTCCGCATCGGTTGCGTAAAGTATCTCAACGCCTGCCCGCTCATCCACGGCTGGGAAGGCAACGTGGACTTCGATCATCCATCGGCGCTCTGCAATAAACTTGCGGCCGGCGAAGCTCGATGTTGCGCTGGTCTCCAGCTTCGAATTTCTGCGTAACCCTATTTACCGGATCGTTGATGACGTTTCCATTTCCTCGGACGGACCGGTTTACAGTGTCGTTGTCGCGCACCGCGGCGAAATTGGCCAGATCGAAGAGATCGAACTCGATCCTGCATCAGAAACTTCTGCTAATCTTTTGTATTGTTTAATCGCGGAGTTCGGATTGCCTTCGCGCCTGATTCGGCGCAGCACGGCCGTATGGCCTGGCGCGGCGGAAATAAAAACAGGCCGTCGCGCGCGACTGCTCATCGGCGATCAAGCCATCCGTTTCCGACAACAGATACGCGAACGAATTTTCTTTCTGGGACCTCGGAGAACAGTGGCAGAAACCTGTCGGACTTCCGTTTGTTTACGCTCTCTGGCTTATTCGCCCCGAAGTCGGCGATCCAAAACAAATCGCAAACCGTCTCCGCAATCTCCGAGATGGAAACCTTGCCACTCTCGATGATCTAATCGCAGACGCTTTAGCCGGGGCCGATCGACCCCGGCCGCGGAAGGAAGTCAATTGGGAATTCCTTTCGCGCTATTACCGTGAACATCTTCGATTCAGCTTTGGCGAAAAAGAAAAAGAAGGTCCGCGAGTTTTCGCAAATTTGTGCATAAAACACAGTCTGCTTCCAAAGCGCGACCTCGCGTTGCGTGTTGTTTAGCGAGCGATTTCGTTCGTTAAAGAACTATTGCTTCGCCTCATCCAGACCAAGGTCGAGGTCGTAGAGCTTCCAGCCCAAACCTGTGAAACGGAACCGAAGTTTGATTCCCTCTCGATCGACCACAAAAGTGCGCGGACCGGTGAAGAATGCGTGTTTTACTTTTGACCAGTCTTCAGTTCTACCGGTAGGGAACCGAGAACTCTTGCGGATGCCGGAGGTTCTTCAGGACTTCCGGATTAGATATCAGCGCGGCGATGCCCTCCGGAGTTACGTAAGCATCAATGATCGTGTCGATCAGTGTTGGTCCGAGGTTATTCCACCACTTGTGAGTTGCCGTCCCCTGGGCGAATCGCGCAACAAGCTGTTTCTTTAGCGAAGCTCGAATAGCTGGAAAATCGATGCGTGAACTCAGCGCCACGCTATCACCAGACCGCAGCGCTGCGGTGAATCGCCAGAATGAAAGTGACGGCGACGCTCCGTAGACTAACAGAAGAAAAACGCCGATGAGCACTAACCAGCGGAATTTCATTTAATGCTAGTTGGCTGTGACACGGGCGATCATCGGCCCGATTCTCGATGTATCTTTAACCTGAGGGCACCGGCCCAATTTTCTTCCAATACTGAAGAATCCGTCCACTTCCTGGAGGAGACGTGAACCCCGTCGGGCGCGGGCCACTGGGCGGACCCCAACACGCGCGCTTGTGGGTCGTATCGAGAATCTCGTAGATGCCGCGCGTTAGTTGACCCGCATGTGGACCGCCTTCTGCGATTGAATCAACTTGTTTGGGGTTCGTAGTGGGATTCACCGTAAAAGTCCCGGCTGGATGCGTACCAACGCCGCTCGCCTTTGGAAATCGGAATGTGTTGTCGATCGGTGATCAGGATTGTACCTCGCGCCACACTCGCAGGCACAGGTTTCCCGTTTACGACTCCGCGGGTTAGTTGCCACGTGCCCGACAATCGTTCGTAATCTCTCTGAACAGCTGCAGACTGCGTGGTCGAACCGCTTGGTCCGCCGGTTGAGCAACCCGCGGCGGTGAGTAATGCGACACCCACTACGAAAAAGCGGTATCGTTCTAATCATGGGGCTCTTTGCAGTGAAAATCGCTCTTTGTCGAGTCTGATCGCGAGGTAGCTCGCGGGTAATTCATCGCATCTTGTCAGAAAATTTTCTGCAAATAAACTGATCGGTGCAAAGCCGCGTAGAAGGTGACTCAACGGATCCGAAGGTGCGGGGGCTTTACGCGGCAAAGCCGCGTTGAGGGCAATTTCGCCGGTGAGCAGCCACTTGGAAAATTTACCCGGCCGCAAAGCCGATGGATCATTGCGCAGCCTGAAGAGCTGAATGCCGACGGCGTCGAATTTCGTGGAGCGAAATTTGCGGTTCGGAGTGCATCGCGCGGTTGCTTTTACGAAAAGGGTTTCGCTGACGCCGAAGAGGTGAACGCGTTTCTGCAGCCACGCCTAAGCTCGCTGAGCGATCCATTTTTACTGCCCCAAATGCATGCGGCTGTTTCTCGGCTTCTCGCGGCCTTAGATCGACGCGAACGCATCGTGCTCTTTGGTGATTACGATGTGGATGGCGTGACATCGCTGGCATTGCTTGCGGAAACGTTGCGCGCATACGGTGGTGCTCCGGAATTGTTTTTGCCGTTCCGCATGGAGGAGGGCTACGGCTTGAGCCCCGAAAGCGTCGAGCGTTGTCTCGGACAACATCAACCCCAACTGCTGATTGCTATCGATTGCGGGACCTCATCGCTAAAAGAGATCGCTGATCTGCGCAAACGCGGAGTGGACGTGATCGTGCTCGATCATCATGAGCCGAAGTCTGCATTGCCCGACTGCGTTGCGATCGTGAACCCGAAAACAAGCGACTCCGTCTTCGAATATCTCTGCAGTGTGGGCATTGTCTTCAAACTTTGCCACGCATTGCTGAAAACACGGCCACTGCCTGAGTTCGATTTGAAATCAAAGCTCGACCTTGTGGCGCTCGGCACAGTGGCGGACATCGTGCCGCTTTGTGGCGAAAATCGCATTCTGGTGCAGCGCGGCGCGATCGAGATCGCGCAGACCTCACGTATCGGGCTGAGGAAATTAATGCAAGTTGCCGGGGTGCGGCCGCCAATTTTGCCTGAGGACATTGGTTATCGGCTTGGCCCGCGATTGAACGCTGCAGGGCGTTTGAGCACGGCTGAAAAATCTTTGCGCCTGTTACTTACTCACGATGACGGCGAGGCAACAATGCTCGCAGCCGAGCTCGACCAGCAGAATCGCGAGCGCCAGGAAGTGGAAAAACAAATTTTCGATGCGGCGATAGAAAAGATAGAGGATCGGCTCGAAGTGGCGCGCGACGCGGCCATCGTGGTCGGAGCGCGCGGCTGGCATCCGGGCGTGCATTGGCATTGTAGCATCGCGGATCGCTCGAAGGTATCATCGACCAACCATCGTGATCGGCTTCGACGAGAACGGAATCGGCAAAGGAAGCGGACGAAGCATTGAAGGCTTGAACCTGGTCGAAGCGTTGAGCTGCTGCGCGGAGAGGCTCGACAAATTCGGCGGACACGAAATGGCGGCGGGTCTTGCGCTGCACGAAGGAAATTTCGATCGTTTCTGCTGAAGGATTTCGCAAAGCTGCGCGTGAACTTCTTTCCGAAGAAGCTCTGCAACCTTGCGTGCGACTGGACCACGAGCTGGCGTTCACGGAGATCGATCGTAGATTTTCTGCGGTGGCACGAAATGTTGCAGCCATTTGGAAACGGAAATCCCCAGCCGCTGTTTCTTGCGCGCGAGTCGAGCCGGTGGCCCCGCCGCGGGTAGTGAACGAAAAGCATCTCATCTTTCGTCTGCGTCAGGGCAATCGCCATCGCCGCGCGGTTTATTTTGACGGCGCGGCAAATCAACTGCCGCCGAGCGCCGTGGGACATCGCATTTCGGATTCGCGCGGACGAATATGAGGGCGAGACCCTGGTCGCCATGCAGATCGAGGCGGTGCGGAGTGCGGAGCAATCTTGAAGCGGTAAATTGCAGATCAAGTTATGTTACGCCAAGTTGTCATCCTGAGCGGGCGAAGCGGAGTCGAAGGATCCTTGTCGAGCATAGGTAATGCCACGGGATTCCTCGACTTCGCTCGGAATGACGTGCCTGAAGCGTGACATGATCGACGTTTCGAAAAACTTGAGGGATTGAATTGGATCCCGCGCCCGAAACTTCTCGCGCTGCGGCGTCTCGGCATCGAGACGGTGGAAGATTTGCTCACGCATTTTCCGCGGCGCCACGAAGATCGAACGGAGTTTCCGGAGTTTCCGCGCGAGGAGAGCGATGTTCCGATTTGTCTTTGCGGAGAGGTGGTCAAGACGTCGCTGCGGCGCTTCGGCGGTTGGAAGAAAATTTTCGAAGCCACGTTGCAAGAATCGGACCCAAACGCTCTGAGCGAGCCGCTGGTGTGCCGATGGTTCAATCTGCATTACGTGCAGAAGATGATCGCCACCGGTCAGCGCATGGTGGTCTTCGGTAAGCCGCGGCTGCGCGGAAAGCGAATTTGCATGGACCATCCGGAGTTCGAGGTGATCGAGAATGACGAGGAAATCTCGATCCATTTCCGCAGAATCACGCCGATCTACCCCGCGACGGAAGGTCTTTCACAGCGCGTCTTGCGCAGCATGATTTACCGACTGTTGAACGAACTTCCATCGGCCGATGCCGGATTGGAAACATTGGCGCCACGCAATCTTGTTCGTGGGGAGAGACCCGAAGCGATTCGCGCGATCCATTTCCCGGACAGCTGGGAAGCGCGTGACGCCGCGCGCGAACATCTAGTGCTCACTGAATTCTTCGCGATGCAAATGCTCATTGCATCGCGACGCGCCGATGCCTCAATCCGACGAGGCGAGAAGCACTGCGGGGCCGGCGCACTGCTCGATAGGTTTCTCAAGTCGTTACCGTTCGAGCTAACTGCTGCGCAATCCAAAGTGATCGGTGAAATCCGCCACGACCTGGCGGCGACTCATCCGATGAATCGTTTGTTGCAGGGCGATGTGGGCTCGGGAAAAACCGTTGTCGCCATCGCAGGCGATGCTACTCGCCGTCGAGAGCGGCTATCAGGCCGCGTTCATGGCGCCTACGCAAATTCTGGCGGAGCAACATTATGATGTCTTGCGGCGCTGGCTCGAGCCGCTCGGCGTACGCATGGCGCTGCGAACCGCCGCTCGGCAGGAGGAAAGCGGGCCATTGCCATTGTTTGAGCGCGGCAGGAATCCCGACGCGAAGAGATCCGGGTGCAAGGCTGCTGCCTGTCGATCCGGCAGCCTGCCGGACACACGAGCGCGTGCAATCGAACGACCGGCAGCAAGCGCTTCCCAAACGAAAGGCTCATCACAACGAACGAACCACAAATTGTTATCGGCACTCACGCGTTGCTGTATGACAAAGTTTCATTTTCAAACCTCGGACTCGTTGTGATTGATGAGCAGCATAAATTCGGAGTTGCGCAACGCGCCCAATTGAGCGCGCGCGAACCAGCGCCCGACGTACTGGTGATGACGGCTACCCCGATCCCGCGGACGTTAACGATGACTATTTACGGCGACCTCGATGTCTCGACGATCGATGAGATGCCTCGGAACCGTGGGAAAATCGTTACGGCTGTGCGCGATGGGTCGAAGCTCGGCGAGGTACTTCGCCTTTTGCGAACACAGTTGGAGGCCGGTCGCCAGGTTTATGTGATTTATCCGTTGATCGATGAAAGTGAAAAGCTCGATGCCAAAGCCGCCGCGGCCGAGATACGATTTGTGGCGGGAACGTTTGCGTCCGTTCCGCTGCGATCTGCTTCACGGTCGAATTCCGGCGCCGGAGAAACAGGAGATCATGGAACGTTTTCGCCGCGGCGACACGAACGCGCTGATCAGCACCACCGTGCTTGAGGTCGGTGTAGATGTTCCCAACGCGACGGTGATGCTCGATTGAAAACGCAGAGCGTTTTGGCCTCGCGCAGCTGCATCAGCTTCGGGGACGAATCGGCCGCGGAGAGCACAAGTCGTATTGCATTTTGCTTACCTCGGCCAAGGCGAAAGAGGCTTCGGCAAAACTTGCCGTTTTAGAAAGAACAAGTGACGGCTTCGAAGTGGCAGAAGCAGACTGGGAATTGCGCGGGCCGGGCGATCTGCTCGGCACGGCCCAGAGCGGCCTGCCTGCGCTTAAGGTCGGTAACTTAAGGACCGACGCGCACTTGATGCTGCGCGCGCGCGCAGCCGCGGTGTCGATCTTCGAGAGGGATCCGCGTTTGGAATTGCCTGAGAATCAACGTTTCCGGCGTTTAATTGTCGAACAACAGGGACGAACCTTTTCTAACGTTAGTTAATGAAAAACTTTGCGAAATTTTTGCTCTTTGTCCTGCTGGTCAGCGCGGGAATTTCTCTGCTTTACGACTACCGCCTGAAGCATGGCGGACTGAATCTAGCTTCCGGCCGAAAGCCGGAAAGTACACGCTGGCGTCGAATCCGAGCGTGGATCCAAAGCAAGTCCCGTCGCTGGAGGCGTTGAACCGGGAGCGGCGCGCACTCGTCAAAAGCGTGATCCCGTCAGTTGTGGCCGTGAAAACGTCAACGAAGGTTGCTGTCCAGCGTCAATACGAGCTTGATCCATTCGAGTTTTTCTTCCGTAACCGGCGGCAATTTCGTAGTCCGCGGGACGAGACCCTCGTGCAAAACTCGCTCGGCTCGGTGTGATCGTAACAAACGAAGGCCATATCATCACAAACAGTCACGTGGTGACCGATAGAGAAGGAAACCAGGTCGATCAGATTGAGGTGCAATTGAGCGATGGGCAGACCAAGAAGGCGCGGTTAGTCGGCGCGGATTCAGAGGTTGATCTGGCTGTGCTCAAGATTGACGATCCGAACGTCAAACCGCTCAAGCTTGCTGATTCGGACATGGTGCAGCCGGGGACTTTGTTCTGGCCATCGGCAACCCATTTGGATTCGAAGAAACGGTGACAGACGGAATCATCAGCTCGAAGGGACGACCGAACCGGACCGATTTCTTTGGAGATCTGATTCAGACCAATGCTGCGATCAATCCGGGAAACAGTGGCGGGCCGCTGATCAACCTCCGCGGCGAAGTGATTGGGATCAACACGGCGATCGCCTCGACGACAGGGCGGTTCGCAGGGAATCGGTTTTGCCATTCCATCAAACACAGTCCGCACCGCGCTGGAAAGCCTGTTAAAGCAGGGGCGAATCATTCGCGGTTACCTCGGGATCCAGACTCGGGCATTACAACCCGATGAAACCAACTCGGATACGGACGGCGTCACGGTCGCGGGCGTGACGCCTGGATCGCCCGCAGCCCTAGGCAGGCGTTCAGCCCGGTGATGTCATCCACAAATTCGACGGGCGTGACGTAAAGAATTTCGAGGCGCTGCGGACCTTCGTGGCCCAGACTCCATTGAATAAACAAGTGGACTTGGAAGTTCTGCGTAATGGAAAACCGCTTAAGGTGAAAACGCAGATTAAAGAGCAACCGATTGATTATCAAAGTTCGGGCGTCACGCCTCGACGAAACCAGCCAGAGCCACAGCCGCAACGCCCTGGGAAACCGAACGATCAAGAGGCCGCCGGCGGACCTCTCGCGTCAATTCACGTGGAAGAGCTGACTCCAGAAACAGCGCAGCAACTCGATCTGCCTGCCAATGTGCAAGGGGTTGTGGTCAACGGCGTCGATCCTGACAGTGGCGTCGCGGAATTGCGAAAAGGCGATGTGATCGAGGAAGTCAATCAACAACCGGTCACGTCGGTTGCGGATTACAACAAGATCGTTGCCTCACTTGATCCCAGCAAGCCGCAGGTCTTGTCAGTGTGTCGCGGTCGGATGCGCTCGTTCCTCGTCCTGCGTCCGCGGTAAAGTTGTAGCGGTGCTTGTGTCAAGCACCCCAGGCCGCATCAATCAACACGCGATGGCGTGACGGCGGCAAACGCCTGAGAGCATATCCCAAAGCGCGTCGAGAACGCGGTTCACCGAGACTTTCACTGATTCGAAATTATGGGCGTCCAGGTGACGGCTCAGCATTTCACGCTCGGCAGCGGAATGCTCGCGGTCTGCTCCGATGTGGACAGTGAAATACTCATAATGCTCGGGTTTGGTGAATCCATAATGCTTCTTCAGTCCATCGATTTTGGATTCACAGATCGACGGAATTTGGCTCTCGTACGCGTAAAGTGCCGCGAGGCCTTCCGCAGTCGATCGCTGCCCACAAACCGAACGGAATGTGTTGATCAAGTTTTCCGTCTCCGGTTGCTTCTCGGTTTGCGCCCGGTCGGCGTCTTCGACGCCGAGACTATCCGCAAATTTCTTCCAAAGCTCGGGATGATTCGGCGAGCCAGCTTCTTCATCGATCAAGTTGTTGAGCAATTGTTTCCGCGTGGCCTGATGATCGCAGTGCGCATGCACCGCCGATAGATACGTCGGAAACGCTGCGACGTGATGATAGTACTGTTGCGCGTAATCCGTGAGCGCTTCTTTGCTCAATTCGCCACGCGTCCACGCCGAGATAAAACGGATGTTTCAACAGATGTTTCTCCGCAATGTCATTGTCGATTTCTTCGAGATATTGTTTCATAAAATTCGTTTCTGCAGCTCAATGTGCTTATAAACGCAGACTCAATTGCTGCAAGTGTTTAGTATGATTTCCTGGTAATAGTCCAGCGTCTCAACGCTGAGTCACCGATGAAGGACTCGACCTCGTTAACAAACCGCCCAGCCTTATAAAGCGCTGGGCTATTTTCTTCGCGTCTATCGGCGCTGAGAGATGGGCTCACGCGGACTTCAAAATGTGCTTGATGCCGCGGACGGGAATCACGACCCAGCCAGGCCGATTGTTTAACTCGTAGCCGATTTCGTAAACTGCTTTGTCGAGCAAATAGGCTTCGAGCATGATTTGGAGGTCTTCGCTGTTTTGCGGAATGAAGATGGCAGTGCCGATTGTCTTCAAATAGCTCTGCAGAAAGACACTGCCCATGTGACGATACCAGAGATCGGCCCAGCGCTCCAAAAATGGCACGTCTTCTTTGCGCATGGCCGGTTGCCACAGCGCGCTGTAGGCGGCGTATTGGAACGATCGCATCATGCCTGCGACATCGCGTAGCGCGGAGCGTTTCAGTTTGCGTTCGCTCAGCGGTCGCGCAGGTTCGCCTTCGAAATCCAAAATGACGACGTCTTTTCCGGTGTAAAGCAACTGACCAAGATGATAGTCGCCATGAATCCGGATTTTGGCGGCATTGGTGCGACGATCGAGCAGCCGTTTTTCGCGCGCCAGTATCTCTTGTTCGGCGTCGAGCACTTCCTTGGCTTCGTCGCGGAAAGCTGCCGGAAGGTCGCATATTTTCTTTTCCAAAAGAGTAAACGTGCGCCGCAGCGACGCCCGCATGTTTTGGTAAACGGAGCGTTGGGCCATCGCATTGAATGGCTCCGGTCGGAACGCCGGATCATCGGAATTCGAGGCGAGCGCGAGATGTAACTCACCGGTGCGTTGTCCTAGCAAATTTGTTTTCTCAGGATGAACGCCGCCGATCAGCTCATCGAGCAACGCGCCGGGTGGCGCCGTTTCATTCTGAAGATCCGCTTTGCGGCCCAGCACACGCTCGTAATAGCGGCCGACTGCGTCCAAAGCGAGCGTCCAGACATCGGCTTCGCTGGCAACGGCGCGCTGCAGCAGACAAACAACAGTCGGTTCCGCTTTTGGCTGGCGGTATTCGATCGCGCCGACAAACGCCGGCACATTTGGGAACTTGGTGTGCTCTGTGAGAAATCGAGTTATTTCAACATCTGGATTGATGCCGTCCTCGAGCTTGCGATAAAGCTTAAGGAAAAATTTGTTATCAAAGAGCATCGAAGAGTTGCTCTGCTCTGCACCCAAAACCTCTGAATTCTCGAAGCTGACCGGCTGATCTGGTTCGATCGTTTTGGCAACTGTGCCGACAAGTTCGCCGGCTCGCGCTTTCATTTTCTCGCCACGAACGATCGCTGTAAGGAATTGTGAGCGACACTTCGGATCCCAGATGGCATCAAACAGAATATTTTCTTCAGTGCCTTCAAAACGGGCAATAATCGCGTGCGGTGCGGCTTGAGAAATTGAGCGCGCAGAGTCTCCAGAAGCGATCTTGACCGGAAGCGCATAAGTTTCCGTTGGTCCATCCAAATAACTGACTTCGACAAACCAAAGTTGGGCGCCATCGGCATCCTCCGAGATCGAAGCCCGCTCAACGACTCTCAGATTGCGAAAAGTCCGCGCCTTTGAACCGAACCAGCGACAGGTCTGAAGGTACTGGGCAAAATTTCGCCTTCGATGGCAGCGCGTTGGCTATTGGCCAGCAGCGTCTCTAGCTCCATCGGCGCATTGATTACTGGCACAGCTCTTTCTTGGCGCACGGCGTCCGTCGGTCGGCGCGTGCAGGGCGAACCAATAATGGGCGTGTGGACCGAGCGTAATGACGTAACGGGATTTTCTAACTGGCCGAAACAGATTGCGGCTAAACACTTCCATCGGCACGTAGCCAGAGAAGCGTGAAAGGTCCAGTTCCACCGATTGGGCAAAGCGCGAGAGATTCACTACCACCAGAATGATTTCGTCCTCGTAACGGCGAAGAAAGGCGAGAACCTTGGGATTGTCTGGATAAAGAAATTCAAGCGAGCCGCGCGAAAACGCCTTGAAATTTTTCCGCATCGCGATGACTCGGCGTGTCCACCAGAGCAGCGAGGAGAGATTTTTCTGCTGATTTTCCACGTTGATGGCTTCGTAGTGATACTCCGGGTCGATCGTAATCGGCAGATAAAGCTGCTGCGGATTTGCTCTGGAAAATCCGGCGTTGCGGTCGGGGCTCCACTGCATTGGGGTCCGGCAACCGTTGCGATCGCCGAGATAAAAATTGTCGCCCATGCCGATCTCGTCTCCGTAATAAATGATCGGAGTGCCGGGCATTGAGAACAGCAGTATGTTGAGCAACTCGATTTTGCGGCGGCTGTTTACGAGCAATGGCGCAAGGCGCCGGCGAATCCCAAGATTAATGCGAGCGTGCGGATCGGTAGCGTAAACTCGATACATGTAGTCGCGCTCCTCGTCGGTGACCATTTCCAGGGTTAGCTCGTCATGGTTGCGCAGAAACATCGCCCACTGACACTGCTCGGGAATCGACGGAGTCTGATCCAGGATATCGATGATGGGAAAGCGGTCCTCCATCTGCAGCGCCATGAACATGCGCGGCATGAGCGGAAAGTGAAAATTCATGTGCGATTCGTCGCCGTTGCCGAAGTAAGCGGCTGCATCTTCCGGCCATTGGTTCGCCTCCGCAAGCAGCATGCGATTTGGAAATTTCGCGTCGATGTGGGCGCGGAGCTTGCGGAGATAGTCATGCGTTTCGGGCAGATTCTCGCAGCTGGTGCTTTTCTCGTTCGTAAAGGTATGGGACGGCATCGAGACGAAGTCCGTCTACGCCTAGACCGAGCCAAAAATCGCAGACCTTTTCCACGGCATCGTGCACCGCCGGGTTATCGAAATTCAGGTCAGGCTGGTGCGAATAAAAGCGATGCCAGTAATAAGCTTTTGCCACAGGGTCCCATGCCCAGTTCGACGTTTCGAAATCTTTGAAAATGATTCGCGAATCCTTGTATTTCTCCGGAGTGTCGCTCCACACATAGAAGTCTTTGTAGGCGAGATCGTTACCGGAGATGACCGTGCCGTGATCGTGACCGCGGCTACAGCCCGCGCGCGCGACTTTTGAAACCACGGGTTTTGATCGGAAGTGTGATTGATGACCAGCTCCGTGATGACGCGCAGATTTCGCGCATGCGCCGCATCAAGGAATGCGCGGAAATCATCGAGGTGCCGAAATTCGGATTGACGTCGAAGTAATCGGCGATGTCGTATCCGTCATCCCGCAGCGGTGACGGATAAAACGGCAGGAGCCAGATGGCGGTGATCCCGAGTTCCTGAAGATAATCGAGTTTCTCGATCAGTCCGCGGAAGTCGCCCATCCCGTCGCCGTCGCTGTCGCAAAACGTCTTGACGTGCATCTCGTAGATGATTGCGTCTTTGTACCACAACGGATCCACGCTCGTTTGAGTCTCGCCTTGCGCCATGCGTTTAACCTTTGACGCACAAGACGCAGTGCGCAATCACCGGTTGAACAATTGTTCGGCGCGGATCATGCGTCTTTTATCACGGTTGGAAACCGGTGGACGAAGTTGTCTGTGCAGCTTAAGAGACTCAATGGCGAGTCCACGCGGGCTCCGCTGATTGATTTATTGCAAGTTCTTAAACTCTCATGGGACGATCCAAACTCATTTCTCCGCGCGCCGCAAGCCAAGGAAACGCGCGCGCCTCGCAAAATCGCGACGCGCCGGCCGTCTCCGTCGTCCCGCAAGTCGAGCCCGGACGCCTGAGTGACTTGGAATTAATGAAGGCGATCCAAGCGGAGGACCCCGATGCGCTCTCGCAGCTCTACGATAGATACAACGGCATTTTGAAGGCGCTTATTTTGCGAGTGATTCACAACGAAGCCGAGGCCGACGATCTCTTGCAGGAGATCTTCATGGAGATTTGGAACCAGGCGAAAAACTTCTCTTCCCAAAGGGCAAACCGCTCGGCTGGATGGTGACACTGGCCCGGCGACGGGCGATTGACGGTTTGCGGAAAAAGCAGGCCTATGCGCGGGCAGAAGAGCGTCTGCAAAATGAAACTGAACAACAGCCTGATGCCTGGGCACATAATGCCACCGAAGAGGAGATCGTGCTCAGTGACACGCGTGAACTCATTCGCAAGGTGATCGCCGGCCTTCCGCCAGCCCAACAACAGGCTATCGACCTCGCATTTTTCGAGGTATGAGCCAGCGCGAAATCGCCGCAAAACGAATACACCATTGGGAACGGTGAAGACCAGGCTTGAACTTGGACTTAAAAATCTATGACGGCCTCAAGGAGCTGAGAGGTGAACTTTAAGGAATTCCAGAACCAGATCACGGCTCTATGTCATTGGCGCGTTGGAGCCGGAAGAGTTGGAGGAATTCGAAAAAGCGCGCAAGAAATTTGGGAAAAAGGCCGAAGATTTCATCGGCGAATGTTACGGTTTACATGAAGCATTTGCGCTGAGTCTGCGTCCGGCGAAAGCCTCCGGCGCAATCAAAGACCGGCTCATGGCGATGGTGCGCGCGCGGAAGGAAGCGTAGTCGCTCGAGCCTGCTGCGCTCAACCGTCCAACTCGCGCAGGATAAATTCCTGCAGAAAACCGTAGAAGTTTATCTGGAACAGGCTCAGGTCCCGGCGCGATCCGATGGGTGAGCGAAAATGGTCGCTCAATTCGCCTTCGGTGAAGTTATTTTTGCGGCGATGACCAGCCTCGCCTGATTGAGTGCGTTCAGCCAGGCGTCGGTATGTTTGCGCGGGAATGCGCAGGGTGCGATTGGCCAGGCTTTTTCATTGCCATTTAGTTGCTCCAAATCGGCAGCCACGGTTTCGGTTGCGCTCTGAAACAGGCGCCGCAGCTCAGGTTCGACATACTGCTTCCATTCTGCGCAAAGCTCCGGTTCTTTTCCATTTGTTGGGGAACTGAAGAGACGTTGCTCGGCGGTTGGCACACCGTCTGGGCTTGCGCTTGCGGAATCTGCCGAAGAAGCTCGGCAAGAAACGGGTCCAGCTCGGAGTCTCGATCTGGTCGTTGTGCCGGCAAATCTCCATATCAACTGAGTCTTTCCAGAGTGGCGAGCAGAAGATAGCCGTGTAACTGCTGCACATAAAGCTCGGCAGCGCTCCCGCATGCCGGCCCACAAGATCGAACGTCCCTTTTGATGCACTTCCAGCATATGTCTTTCGGCTTTCTCACGCGGATAGCCGAACACCCGTTGAAAAACCATCGTCACGTAGCTCATTAAATTCACGGGATCATTGTGGACCACGCACCTGCCAGGGAAGATCGAGATCTTCTTCCGAGCGCGTTTCCTTGGTGGGCTCCAGCAATCGTTGACAGAGCCAGTCTCGTCCAAAACAGTGAGTCGTTCCTTCTGCATCTTTGCTCTGCGCCCGGCATCCGACGCCCTGCCGTCGCTCGCGACTCATGGTAGAAACGCTAACATACGACGCTCTCAGTTCAAACAAGCTGTAGGCTGCTGTAGTCGGGATCGGGTGGTGCCGATTCTGGAATTATTTGTTCTGCCGGGGTCATCGATCCCGGCTACAATCACGAAAATTTTTTCTGCATAGCTTTCATTTTGCGCGCGGCAGCCGGCGTTCGATCGTCAAACCCGTGCAAATGTAAAAGCCCATGGGCGATGTAGAGGCAAAGCTCGCTGCGAGCAGAGTTCCGAAATGCGCGGGCATGCCTTTTCGCTGTCTCGACGCTGATAAAGATTTCGCCGTGTTGAAACGTCAGCACGTCGGTCGGACCCGTTTGATGCATAAATTTCCGATGTAACGAAGCCATTCGTCGATCCGAAATGAGCCAGACGAAAACCTCATGCAATTTATCCAAGTCCGTCGGTTTCCGCTTCTGCAATTGCAGACAGCGGCGCAACGCTTTCCTGCGAATATCTCGAGATCAGCCACATTGACCGGGATTTTTCGCTGACGATTGCGCACGGAAATGTCCGGAGCTGTCATTCTGAGCGAAGCGAAGAATCTCAGATTGTTTCTGCTGGGCAATCCCAAACAATAATCAGAGGTGTTTCGCTTGGCTCAATATGACATGAGTCACGCCGGCGGTCTGTGCTCCGATTGAAAATTGCGGGTGATCAAGCGCGCGCCTTTATCGAACGTAAAATACGCCCAAGCCCATTGAAAAAGGACGAGCAAGCGGTTTCGAAAACCGACCAGCGAAGATGATATGCACGAATAACCACGCCAGCCACGCTGGAAGACCGCTCAAATGCACGAATTTTAGATCGGCGACCGCTTTGTTCCGCCCAATTGTTGCCAGGCTTCCCTTGTCCCAATAATGGAAGCGCTGAGGTTTGCGCCCTTTAATCATCGCAAGAATGTTGCGCGCAGCGTGGCGCCTCTGTTGGATCGCTACAGGCGATACTCCGGGCAACGGTTCTCCAGTCTGATGCGAAAAGTTCGCCAGGTCGCCGATGACCTGAACTTCAGGGTGGCCGGGAATGCTAAGGTCGTCGTTGACCACGACGCGGCCGACCCGATCAACTGGCGCGCCGAGTGCTTTGCCAACGAACGACGCATTGTTGCCGGCTGCCCAGATTTTCACACGGCAGGGAATGAATTCGTCGCCTAGTTGCACTCCGTCCTCATTAAGATTCGTTGCTCGCACGCCCGTGCGCACGTCCACGCCGAGATGTGTCGAGTTGCTTTCGAGCGCTTTGCGACAAGTCCTCGGGAAAGGCAGACTAGCAGGCGCGAACCGCCTTCGATGAGAATGACTCGCGCCCGGGACGGATCGATATGGCGAAAATCTTTAGCTAGCGTGTAGCGGAGATTTCTGGCAATTGCGCCGGCCATTTCCACACCGGTCGGTCCGCCACCGATGATCACAAACGTCATCGCCGCCTTGCGCGCTGCTTCATCGTTGGTTTTTTCCGCATATTCGAATGCCATCGAGAATCCGGCGCCTGAGCTCGATCGCGTCTTCGAGACTCTTCAATCCTGGCGCCAGCTTCTCCCAATCATTATGTCCGAAGTAGGAATGCCGGGCGCCAGTCGCGAGGATGAGGTAATCGTAGTCGAATTCCGAGTCGGTCGTTTTCACTTTTGGCCGCAACGTCCACGGACTCCACTTCGGCGAGGATTACCTCTACGTTCTTGGATTTGCTCAGCACGGAGCGCACCGGAGCCGCAATGTCTGCCGGTGAGAGCGCAGCGGTCGCGACCTGGTAAAGTAACGGCTGAAAAAGATGGTAATTTGTGCGGTCAATCACCGTGATCAGCACATTCTTGCCAGCAAGCTTCTTCGCCGCCTGAAGCCCGCCAAATCCAGCGCCGACGATTATGACGCGCGGTTTTCGTTTCTGTGATTCCTTCATGCCTCAAAAATTCCAACAACGTTCAACTTCGAAACGATTGCCAGCAAGCGCTTAACGCACGATACGAACATTCGAGCAAAGCAGTCAGACGAACAACAAAGGCGGTTGTGAAAACCTAACGGCCTACTATCTTTCGTCGCCTTATGCCAAAGCCAATCGCTCGCAGTAAGACCCGTAAAGTCGGTGGCAAAACGCTTTAAGATCACGGCGCGGTGGCAAGGTCTGCGGGCGCACTCTTCTCAGACGCCACTTGCTGTCAGGAAAAAGTGCAAAGCGGAAGCGCCATTTGAGCAAGGCGGCGCGCGTGGACGAAACGGATGTCGCCCGCATCAAGGCGAACCTGCCATTCGGTTAAGAGCGCCGCGCTGCTTATCGTTCGAGGCTCAAGAATCAGAGTCTAGCTAGTATCGGCGCACGCCTCACTGGCTGAACGATTTCTTCGCTTCGAGTCGCGTCGTTGTGCGTGTTGTTGTGACGCCGTACCACTGACGCGCCGCTTCCAGCGAATCTGGTCCCGGTTCAGGACTGTAAAGATCGCGCCGGTTAACGAGTGTTGTGCAGGAGTCCACAGTGGCCAAAAGAAAAACGAGCAAGAGCGACGCCAACCATTTCACGGCGCCGATGCAAACAGAAGCGTTGCATCTTGTCAATGTCTCCGCCTTCTGCTAAGAAGGCAGCCGGGGTTGCGCAATGCCAATGTTGGAGGAAAATTCGACTTTCCGTCAGGGGCTATGGATTGAGGACTTACGAATCCCGCCAGGGCAGGAATGCAGCAACGGTAGTCTGATCCTCCTTGCCGTAGCTCTCTGGCGGACTTTTTGCGATGAGGCGCGACCGCCAGGGCGCGCCATTAACGGCTGAGTCATGAAGCTACTAAAGACTAAAACGGCACGCTTTGCGCAGGTCATTGAAAGAATGTGGCAAGCCGCAGGTTTACACTCTTTGGCAAAAACCATCTACTGATCGCCACCTTCAGGCGGAGCTAAAGAAGAATCGAGTCATGACGATTCTAAACACCGAAAGCGGGACAGATTTTGGGATTGCTGGCTTCAAAGAGAGCAAAGGCGCCACTTACCTCGTTTTCCCAAGTCGTTGAAACAGTTTGTGGACAAGCGTGTGGTCGGAATCGATTGGACGCCTGTTCGCGAATAGGCGCTATTTTATCCAGGTGGCCAGGCCAGCGCGCGCTTGCCAAGAAGATGCACATGCAGATGCGGAACACTTTCGCCCGCGTCTGGCCCGCAGTTGATGACGACACGATAGCCGTTCGATAACTCGAGTTTCTTCGCCAGATCGCGCGCAACCAGAAGCAATTTGCCGAGCAGTGCGCGATCTTCATCCTTCGCATCTGCAAGGCGAGGAACCACTCTCTTGGGTACGATCAGCACGTGCACGGGCGCTTGCGGATTAACGTCGTGAAAAGCGACTGCGTCATCATCTTCCCAGATAATTTTCGCTGGAATTTGCCGAGCGATGATTTTTCGAAAATGGTCATGGCGTGAAGTGGTTGGTCACCTAGAGAATTCGGGTAAATCTGCGCATTCTGGCCGTAATTCAAATACGAAACGCCACAGATTCGAAGCTTTTCGGCAAGCTCCTGTACATTAACGCAGCGAACAATCGAGTCTCGCCACCGTGGGATCCATTGCAGAGGTTAGTCTTTCGCGCACGAAGCAGACAATTTCCTCGCGCAACGCGTCGCAAGCGCGTGTCCAGGTCTTCACTCCGCGCAGATGCTTCACGCAAGCCTGCAGGGAGCAAAGCTGGAGGTTATCGGCGCCGATTTCAATCAGGCTGTTAATTCGCTTTTCAAGAGATCAAAGAACGCGAGCTCGTAACCCGCTCCAGCATGGTAAAGCGATATCGAGTAACGAGATGGAAATAGGCGGCGGCGCCGGCGCGAAAAAGGACTAATCTCCTTGCTAACCGATTGCCTTCAGAACATACCGCACGGTCTGCGACAACTGACTAAATGCGACCACGCTTTCGTGGTTTCGCAAGTGCAGGTAAAAGGCGATGCTTTCGGTCACGTGATCGGTCAACCACCAACTGGGGTAGCCAGCTTCGTCGGCCGCACGCCCGATCGCCGCCTGCAGCCAATCGCGATTGAACTCGAACAGTTGTCCCGAATCTGTGCGGAGATATGGAAATTCTTCTTTAAACGCGACCATGTTTCTTACTGGTTGGAATATTGGGTGAAGCTGGCGCGGGATTCTGCGCGGTCTCAGTCGGAAATAATTCCCGCTGGAGCGTATTAGGTTTTATGCGACGTCCAAGGGTATGAATGGCATCCACAAACTGATCGACGTCCTGAAACTGCTGATAGCACTGAGGCGTAACGCAGATAGGCCACTTCATCGATCGCACGCAGTTTTTCGAGCACCTTGGCGCCAATTAGCGACGAGGGAACCTCACGGCCGCTCGTTTCAAGCTCGTGCACGATTTCATCCACCGTGTCTTCAAGGTAAGAAGACTGGTGGAACGTTTTTCGAAAGCTTTCGCGATGCTGGCAGCCAGTTTGCGCCGATCAAATGGTTCATGGGTTCTGTCACGTTTCACCACGCGCAGGTCGGAGCGCTCGATTTCTTCGTAGGTAGTGAAGCGATACTTACATTTCAGACATTCGCGGCGACGACGGATACTGGAGCTATCCCGCGATTGACGGGAATCGATGACCTTGTCATCACGAGACCCGCACTTCGGGGCAACGCATAGTATGAGAATGCCAATTACCACACCATTCGTTGTGAAGTAGTCAACACTTCTTTGATTGTTTGTATGCGTCGGCTAGGCGGAAAAGCGACGCGAGGACGCGTGCGCACTCCCAAGCTTTCGCGAAAACCGAGCCATCACGATGAATTTCGCACGAAGTCTTTTAGAGTGCGATGCGTCCGCATTGCTTTCGATTGAGCCGGTGGAAGGATGCCTCGCAATTGACGCAACGCATCAGTAACGATACACGCATTCGGAATGCAAAAACGCCCAGCACGCAGCGCTCATTATGGTCCGTGGCTGGTTGGTCTCGGCGCTGCGCTGTGGGGACTGAGAGCGCGTGGCGCATCCCACTCAATGAGTTGTTCGATGCCAAGGTAATCGTGTTTTGGGAACACGTGCTCATTTTGATCATGTTCCTACCGATTTCTAGTCCCACGTCTAAGGAGATTCCAAAATCGCGCGCACACGTGGGGCTTTCTTCTATTCTCAGGCTTCGCCGGCTCTGCGGTCGGCACGATTTTTCTTCACGCTCTGGCACTGAAGTACGAAACCCGACCGTGGTGAATGTCGTTCTGAATATCCAGCCCGTTATTTCAACTATTGGTGCATTCTTGCTTTTCGGTGACAGGCTTGCCTCATCGCTTTTCCTTTATGCTGCCACCGCTGTCGTTGCCGGTATCTTCGTTTCTGTCACGCATCCAACGATGATCGGTGTCTCTTTCGAACGCGCTGGCCTTAATCTTGGCTCGGGATACGCGCTGATCTGTCGCGCTTTCACTGGGGCTATCGACAGTTGCTGGCCGCGGGGTGATGACCGGCATGTCACTTCGACTTGCGTCGGGCATGCGCATTGTCGTCGGCCTCGCGTGTATGACGCTGATTCTTCTCGCCTATGGCAAACTTCACGGCGCAGCGCTCTGGCCAGCGACGGCGCAAGCACACGCTGGTAAGGCGATCGTCCTGCTTTTGTGTTTGGCGTCGATCTCAGGCGGAATTCCGCTCCTGATTTATTTTCAAGGATTGCATCTTACGCGCGCATCAACGGCCGGCTATTTCGAAATGATGCAAACACTCGCGGCGGTGTGCATCACATGGGAATCTTCCATGCGACGCTTCACGCCCACCAGGTGATCGCAGCTTGCGCTGCTGATTGCCGCGGTGGCAATGGTGCATCACGTGCAGCTAACGGGTTGAACCTGCAGGTCAGCAGGCTGCGAAAAATTACTAGTTACGGCGGGATTACCCAATAATCAGTTGAAGGTCTTACTTCCGTTGTATTTTAGGAGATGTCGTTTTGCTTGCCGGATAAATCATCGCCCGGATTAGCCAATACAGATCTTCCGAGGACAGGTCTCTCAAGAAAGGGACGATGCTTTTTGAGAAAGTCCTCTTTCGAGGAGGAAGGAAACATCGACCAGGTCAATCTTCCCGGGAAGCTGTTTCTCGTAATACAGAAAAGTCTGAATCTCGTCAGATTTGTGTCTGGCGAGAACTGCTCAACAGACCAATCGAATCGACGTTGTATAGGAGTTTGCCTAGCAACAGGACGTTATCGTCGGAAGCGCAGCGTAGATCGTCAACCGGTTGACCAAAGGTTTGCAGTGCAGGCTTAAGTTTTTGATCAAATCCTCTCTATCACATTGGGAGCGATAAATATTCGTGATCAGTTTCAGGCTCTTGAGATTTGGATCGTTGTATAACTCTTCCAAAGCCAAACACACGGTGTCTACAAAACCAAGGCGGTGCGCGATGATGATAATTTTTGGCGGCAACTTCGCTGTTTATTGCCTCCAGCAGATCACCCAGATGCTTTGTGCGGAGCGCAGGGATCTGAAGCACGTCGCGCGTGTAGCCGAGGACCGATTCGTTGCTCGACGTAGAACGTTTGCGTCGATGTTCCAGTGCGCGCGCGACCTGCGCGCAATCTACCCGGTGCTCACTGGAAATAGAGATGCCCGGCCAGCCGTGGATCCCCCAAATGACCAAAGGTTTTTCAGGGACTGATCCTGAAGAGAACTTTTCGAGAAACGCCGGATAGGGAGATCGAGTCCACCTTCCTGATCGCACTGCCGTCGATGGGCGAGCTGGATGGGATGATGCTGCGGCACCGCTATCGGCGTTTAATCAGGCCCACGTGCGAAGCCTGTCCGCGTATTTCGCCCGGGTAGGTGACGTTCCCACCCGCGAGAGGCCCTGCTTTCCCTATCGGTGACATAGCCGATTGTCTCGTTGAAATTTCGGCTAACCGCGAACGGCCGGGACTCTCACCTTGCGAAGCCTTGATCAGAGCTGCACCGAGGTGCGCAGGAGTCGGGAAGTAAGAAGCTGTAACTAATCCCGGTATGCAACAGAGAGCCGCGACAAGAACGACGGGAAGCGGTCGCTTTTTCGCTCACAGGCCAAAATTTTCACCATTTTGCGTCTGCGCTCGTGAATTGATAGCAAACCTTCCGAAAGTCACGCGCGGTGGACGAAAAATCGATCCGCTTGATGCGCCCAGCCTGTCGTGACGCTACCAGGCTGGAGACGATGTTTGCTTCGCTTGATCTCTCTCGGGTGCGGCTTTTCTGCGGAATTCGAAACCGACTTTCTCCGTCTTCACATTTCAAGTACGCGGAAAACGGGCGTCCTCTTTTCGAGATGAAACCTTCGAGGAGATCGGTTTTCCCGTTGCCAATAAGCTTCTGCGCCTGCTCCGCATCGGAATGTCTCTACCGAGAATCTGTTTTGCTTAGCTTAAATTTGCACGGCTTGCGGTCAGCCTGCGAGCGCTCGCAGATGTAGCTGATTCTCGGTTTCAAATCTTTCCGCCGCACTTTGGACATTTGCAGCGGCTCTTCGTCCCGTGAAATCGATTTTGGCGATCGGTTCCCCGGGCTTTCGTTCTTTTTTGGTTTTGACTCGCGCTTTTCGAATTCGAAGCCTACGTCTTTCTTGTCGGTCAATCACCAGGAAGGCTTTGAATCGGTCTGCCTTTGCGCGAAATGAAGCGTGGGAGCAAAATCCGATCTTGCCGGTAGCTGAGCAGTTTTTCATCTGCTCGCTGCTCCACCGGTTGTTGGAGGATGACTTTGCCTGCTCGAAAGTCGCACGTCTTGTTCGGGCCAACTGAATTTTCGCAGACGTAGCTCATTCCCAACCTCGAACACGCGCCCGCCGCACTTTGGACATTTGCCAAGCGGCTCCTTTCCTGAAAAATCCACCGGTTGCGCGGCGCCGTTCTCCTGGCCATTGGGCCCGAAATCGAATTCAGCCTTGAAATCGTCGCTTAGCTTGAGCACCGCCGGGAAACGCCTGCCTTTCCTGCTGCGAAAGCCGCTCAAGGGCCCGACGTGTTTATCGCGAACGAGAGTCTCAAATTCCTCGCGGCTCAGCAACCGGCCGGCGATCGTCTTCCAAATCGTGAAGTCGCATTCCTCGTTTGTGCAGGTGAAACTCTTGAATCGCTCGATGATGGGCGAACCGCACTTTGGACACGTGCCGAACGGTTCGCTGTCGGGCATATGTTCATCGGGATGAAAATGCTTCGCCTTGCCGACAATTTCCTCGGTTAGATGCGCGAATGTCGCGCATGAACGCGTCGCGCGTGAGCTTGCGATGCTCGATTTCGCGCAAACGAAATTCCCATTCGCCGGTGAGCTCCGGACTGGTGAGCTCGGGCACCGCATTTTTTAAAAGGGTGATCGTCTGAATCGCCTTTGCCGTTGGCTGCAGTTCCCTTCCTTGTCGCGTCAGGTAATGCGCTGAAATCAACGTTTCTGATGATGGACGCGCGAGTGGCCGGTGTTCCGAGGCCTTTCTCCTTCATCGCATCACGCAGCTCTTCGTCTTCGACAAGTTTCCCGGCAGCTTCCATCGCGCTGAGGATGGTCGCTTCGCTGTAGCGAGCCGGTGGCTTGGTCTGGTCGGTCTTGATTTCGATGCGCGATTGTCGCGACGCGTTCGCCTTGTGTCACTGGCGGCAAATTCTTCCTCCGGCTTTTCACTGGCCAGCTTCGCGTCCATAAACTTCCAGCCATCCTGGCGCGACCAGAATTTTTCCTTCCGTCTTGAACGGCTCGCCTTCGACACGCGTGATCCGAGTCGTGTTCTCGTATTGCGCAGGCGGAAAGAATACGGCCACAAATCGCTTCGCCACCATGTCGAAGACCTTGCGCTCATGATCATCGAGCGAGCGTGAAACGGTGCCGGTCGGAATAATCGCAAAATGATCGCACACTTTTGCGTCGTTGAAGATACGTTTGTTGGGCTTAACCCAATTGTTATCGAGCACCTTTCGCGCGAATGGATTATCGATCTTGCCTAACGTCGATCTTACTGTCGGGAGATAATCTTCCGGCAAAGCCCGCGAGTCCGTGCGCGGATAGGTGATCGCTTTGTGTCTCTCGTAAAGCGGCCTGCGCGATTTGCAATGTGCGTTTCGCCGAGAAAGCCGAAGCGATTGTTCGCTTCGCGCTGCAAGGTCGTGAGATCATACAGTTGCGGCGCAATTTGTGTCGTCGGCTTCTTCTCTTCGAGCTCGACGATTCCATCCTTTCCACTGCACTTGCGCTGAATGGCGTCCGCAATTTCGCGATGCCACAATCGCGGCGCGGCGCGGTGCTCGTCCCAGAGCGAGCCGTTTGCAGAGTCAAGTTGCTGCTCGGCATCCGGCAGATTCAACTGGAGCCGGCCTAGCAGTCTCTGTGTTCGCTCAATTTCAGTCCTCGTCTTTCTTGAACGCTTCATCGAACCACCGCCCCGCATATTCACCTGCCGCAGCGCGGAATTTACCGGTGATCTCGTGCAGCTCGCGCGGCTTGAACTCCTGAATCTTTCTCTCGCGGTCAACGATGATCGTGAGCGTCGGTGTCTGCACGCGGCCAAGCGAAGTCACTGTGCTTCCACGGCCGCCGCTGAGCCGCAACGTAAACGCGCGCGTCGCATTGATGCCGACCAGCCAGTCCGCCTCGTTCCGGCTCCGCGCTGCGCTGGCCAGCGGCTGCATCTCGGCGTCGCTGCGCAACCGGGCAAACCCTTCCCGAATCGCCTCGGGCGTCATCGATTGCAGCCAGAGGCGCTTGATCGGCTTTTTCGTGCCGGCGTATTGGATGATATAGCGAAAGATCAATTCACCTTCGCGCCCCGCGTCGCATGCGTTGATGATGTCCGAGACATTTTTGTCTTTGATGAGCTTGCGAAGAACATTGACGCGGCTGCCCATTTTTCCGCAGGCGCGAGTTCAAATTCCGGCGGCATGATGGGCAGTTTTTTCATGTCCCACTTGTCCTGCTCCTTCATCGAAGCAGGTACAGCGAGCTCAAACAGGTGGCCGACCGCCCACGAGATGAGATATTTCTCGTTCTCGTAGTAATCCTTGCCTTTTTGAAGCCGCCTAGCGCCTTGGCGATGTCGCCGGCGACCGAAGGCTTCTCTGTAATTATGAGAGACTTGGACATGGGGGCTGGCAATCGAACCCACTTACAGGACTTTTGCAAGTGGGAGACGTTTTTAGGCACGCGTGCCTGAGGAAACCCGCATAACACAATACCTATCCCAGCTTTACAAAAATATTTTCCGGGCAATTGTTTGACCAAACGTTTCAGTTCCAACTGCAGTAGCGTCGATGAAACCGCCGCGCTCGGCAGCTTTGTTTTCTCTGTGATTTCATCAATTGATGTCTCCGTCGCTTCGATGGCGTCGTAGATGCGGCGCTCGTCCTCGGAAAGAGGCGGCAAGGGGCGCGCGGCCGCTTCGGCGGACGGTTTCGCCTCAGGCAAAAGAATCTGCAGATCATCCAGGATGTCGCTGGCGTCCATGACCAGCTTGGCGCCTTGCTGGATAAGACGATTGGATCCCATCGCGCTCGGCGCGTTGATATGGCCAGGCACAGCGTAAACGGATCTTCCCTGTTCGAGTGCCTGCGATGCACGTGATGAGCGCCCCGCTATTCAAGCCTGCTTCCACAACAAGAATGCCGTGACTCCAGCCGGAAATGATCCGGTTGCGCATCGGGAAGGTTTGGCGGTCCGGTTCAATCTCCATCGAAAATTCCGACACGATCGCGCCATTTCCTGCTCGAACTTTTCTCAGCAAGCGCAGCGTTCTCCGGCGGATAAAGCTTCGCCAGTCCGGAGCCGATCACCGCGATCGTGCGGCCTTTTGCCGCGAGCGCCCCTTGATGTGCGGCGGTATCGATTCCGCGCGCCAGTCCGCTGATCTACAGTCAATCCTGCATAGGCGAGTTGATACGCGAGCTTTTTGCCGATTCGATTCCGTAATGGTAGTGCGCCGCGCGCCGATGATGCCGATTGCGTGATGGTCGCGCTCTTGCAGTTCACCCCAAACGTAAAGCACAATCGGCGGCGCATGAATCTCTCGGAGCGACCTGGGGTATGACGGCGATTCCTGGGTGATGACTGTGGCGCCAAATTCGCGAATTCGGTCAAGCTCCGCGCCAAGATCGACGATCGACTCCCAGTTGCTGAATTTGATCGGCCACTTCACTCCGATTCCTTCGACTTTTCGGAGTTCGTTGCGTTTCGCTGCGAGAATTTGTTGCGGCTGCCTGAATACCTCCAGCAATTTTCGCAGTCGTACAGGCCCGACTGTTGGCAGCATATTGAGCGCGATACAGGCTTCCGTCGCGTTCATTTGCTAAGCCGCAAGCTGCAGGCTCCGCGCTATTTCTAGAAGGGAATTTCGTCGTCGTCCGGCTCGCGTCGGCTTTGCCGACTTCGGCGGTGCGGCGGTTTTGCTGCCAGCGCTGGGGCTACTCGATCTTCGTCGGCGGTCTCGCCGTGCGCCGCCCGGGACGACTACCCAGCAACTGCATGCTTTCACCGACGACCCGAAGTTTGGTCCGCTTTTGCCCGGTTTGCTTGTCATCCCAGCTATCCATTTGGAGACGGCCTTCGATGAAAACGGGCCTGCCCTTCCTCAAATATTCGCCGGCGATCTCGGCCAGAGCGCGCCCACAGCACAACATCGACGAAAGTAACTTCTTCGCGTCTTTCGCCGCCCTCAGTTGTGTAAACGCGGTTGACCGCGATGCCGAGATCGCACACCGCACTGCCTTTGGGGGTATAGCGCACTTCCGGATCGCGCGTGAGATTTCCAAGCAGAATGACTTTATTAAAACTGGCCATTCCCGGCTTATAACCAAGTCACTTCGCTTTCGCCATCTTTTTCGCAGGCTTTTCCTTCTTTTGCTCGACTCGCTGGTAACTTTGGCGATAAACCTCCGGGTCGAGCTTGAATTTTGAGCGCAGTTTTGCAATCGACTGCGGCTCAGCGTTGAAGACAAAGTTAACGTAATATCCGGCGTTGAGCGGGCCGGCCACGTAGGGAAAACGGGCGCTTGTCCATTTTCTGCACTTGTTCGATCTGGGCGCCTTCTTGTTTGGAATTCGGATTCCAATCGATCGATGACTTCCTTGAGTGTATCTTCCCGGCCTTGTGTGTTCAGCACAAGCAGAGCTTCGTAACGGTGTTTCATGGTTCTTCAGTTTTGTTGAAAATGTTCATCGCGGAAATGAGATCATTGTCAATCGCGCATTTCACCGCTTCGACTGCGCGATCGATTGTGGATCTAACAATCGGCTTTTCCTCTTCAAAGAACCGGCTCAATACGTAATCGACCGATCCTGCAGGTGGAGCCTCTCCGATTCCGATTCGGAGACGGGGGATTTCTTCGATGCCCAAATTGCATAATGACCGATTCGAGGCCGTTATGGCCGCCCGATCCGCCGCTGACCCGCAATCTCAGGCGGCCAAGCGGCAACGCCATATCATCAAGCACCACAAGAATCTCGGGCGGCTGGATCTTGTAAAACTGCGCTATCTTCAGGAGCGGGTCAGCCACTCCGGTTCATGTAGCTCATTGGTTTTGCCAGAAACACATCGCGGCATTTGGCCATCAGTGCGTCCCACTTTGTCGACTTCTCCCAAGTCGATCCAAACTGCGCGGCTAAGCTGATCGGCTACCATGAAACCAATGTTGTGCCGGGTGGTTGCGTATTCCGGCCCAGGGTTTCCCAGCCCAGCTACCAGGCGAATCGACGATTCTTCCACGTCCGCTCAAGCCGCGTTCCGGTCCGCGCCGGACAGGCATTTTTCGCAATCCGCAATCAAGAAGCTACTTCTTTTGCTCTTTTCCTTTGGAGCCTTTTCCTTTGCAGCCGGAGCGGCGCCAGCAGCTTCACCCTCTTCCTTCTTCTCGGTGATAACTTCTGGGCCTGCAGCCGCGGCAGCTTCAGCTTCAACGGCAACCGGTTCTTCTTCGACAACCGGAGCCAGGACGGAAAATGCCGTCAAATCCGCTGGCACCTTTGCGGTCACTCCGGAAGGCAGTTGAATGTCGCGCACGTGGATGGAATCGCCGATATTCAATTGCGACACATCTACGGTAATCCGATCTGGCAAATCACGAGGCAAACACTCAATGGCTAGCGCCCGCAGGCTCTGCTCAAGCAGTCCGCCGAAAGTCTTAACGCCGACAGGCGTGCCAGTCGGCTCGAGAGGGACTTCCGCCTGGATGGTCTCATCCATGGAAATGGCATGAAAATCGACGTGGACAATCTCACCACCCACCGGCGAATGTTGCACTTCCTGTACCAGCGCGGCCAGGTTCGATTTTCGCCCGCGATCTCGAGGTCGACCAGGACGTTTTCGCCTGAGGCGTGACTCATCATTGCATTGATGTCCCTGGCGGCGACTTGCAAGGCCTGCGGTTTAACTTTTCCTCCGTAAATGACGGCTGGAATAATTCCGCGGGCTCGTAGCTTGCTTACGCCCGAGCGACCCACGTTGGTCCGCGGCTCTGCCTTTAATTTAACCTGTTTTGCCATTTGTTCCGTTCTCTATGTTAAACAGCGACGAGACCGACTCGTCATTATGGATCCGCTTGATGCCTTCGCCGAGAAGCTCGGAAACGCATAGCACCGTGGTTTTAAAACCTTTCACGGCGCGCACAGGCGTGCTGTTGGTCGTTACTAATTCCGCAATTCTGAGACTTTTGCAAACGCTCGATCGCGATATCGACCAGAACGGCATGCGAGACGCCAGCGTAAATTTTCTGCGCGCCACGCTTTTTCAAAAGCTCGGCGGCGGAAGTGAGCGTCCCAGCCGTCTCGGTAAGGTCATCGACCAACAGCACATCGCGCCCTTCCACTTCACCGATGAGATATGAGGCTTCGGTCTCCGTGGCGCTTCGGCGTTCCTTTGCCACGATTGCGAGATTCGCATGCAGTGCTTCGGCGTAAGCTGAAGCCATTTTGAGCCCGCCCAAATCTGGAGAAACAACTGTTGTTTTCCCCTTAAGCTCTTTTCGCAAATACTTGATCAAAACCGGGAGCGAATAGAGGTGATCCACCGGGATGTCGAAGAACCCCTGCACCTGTTGCGCGTGCAGGTCCATGGTCAGGACGCGGTTCACGCCTGAGGCATACAGCAAATTCGCCACCAGTTTGGCTGTAATCGGGACCCGCGGTTGGTCCTTTCGATCCTGGCGCGCATATCCAAAAACGGAATCACCGCAGTGATCCGGTCCGCGCTGGCGCGCCGTGCCGCGTCCACCATGATGAGCAACTCCATCAGATGCTGGTTGGTGGGCGGGCAGGTCGGCTGAATGATGAAAACGTCGTGCCCCCGAATGTTTTCCTCGATTTTTACGTAAGTCTCGCCGTCGGGAAACGAGCTGATTGTCGCCCGGCCCAGTGGCACACCGACGTATTTGCAAATGCGTTCTGGCCAGATCGCGGTTGGCGGAGCCGCTGAAAATTTTCAATTCCGGTTGGAGCGCGAACATGGAGCGGCTAACTTAGGCGTGTAGCAATGCCCTTGGCAATCTTCAAAACTTGCCAAGCAAGCTTTTCTGTAGCGAAGTTTCTGTACTCGAGTCCCCAAATGAATGCCGAGGTTATTCGAATAGAACGGCCGACAACAGACTCCCGGTTGTTCGCGCATACGCGCTGGGATACCATCCCCGCGTTGGCCGGCCTATTTCATCTGGCTTATTTCGTGGGACTGTTCTTTCTCTATCCGCATGCACCGCTGTGGTTGATGCTGATTCTGGGGTTCATCTATTCGCTGATGGTCAATGCGAACATCAACGGGGTGGGGCACAACTTCATTCACAATCCCTTCTTCCGCTCCAAGACTGCTGAATCGCACTTTTTGGAGTCACACAATCGATCGCCTGCTGCTTCTCGCAGACGATGTACGACGCCGTGCACATGCAGCATCACAAGGGGAATTCGATCGCCAGGACGAAAAGGGCGATACCATTGATTGGTTATCAATTTATCGTCACGGCCACGACGGCGAGGCGGAAATCCGTGGAGCTACGTGTTCCTGAGTTTCTTTCGCGACGACGTGGGGCGATCCGAAAGAACTGCGCAAACGCAACAACGGCGATCTTTTCTGGGGCAATCCTCGAACTGGCGGCGTTCGCGACTACGCTCTTCGTGATGTTTCTGTTCAACTGGCGCTACGTGATTTTTTACTTCCTGCCGTTCTGGTCATCTCGGCCACTGCTTTCAGTTATCTGAACGGTTACTATCGGCATTATGGAGCGAATCCCGATAAACCGATCGCCTGGGGTGTGAGCAGCTACGGAAAAATCTACAACTGGCTGTTTTTCTACAACGGCTACCATGCCGAACACCATTTCCGGCCCAAAGTGCATTGGACGAAGATGGAAAATTCCATCAAAGCATCGAAGACCTGCAGAAACAGGAAGGCGTCCGCACGATCAAGCGCGCGCATATGCTCGGTTTTCTGACCCTGATCTGCCGAAACGCGGCGAATCCAACCCCACGAGTGCAGCGGCGTTTGTGTCAAACGCCGAATCCAAATAGCCAGACTGCAGCGCTCGCCGCGGCGAGCGCCCCTGGCAACGACGTTACAAAGCTCTTGCGCAGCTTTTCTTTCTTAGCTTCGCACTCGTCCTGCAAGCGACGCACTTCCGAGGCGAGCTGTTTCTCGAGTGATTGTACCTCTCGAATTTCCAGCGATTTGCGCCTTGCGAATTTGATCTTTCAAGAAGACTTCTCTCTGTGCAATTTTCGCCCGATAAACAGAATCGACTTCGGCGATTTCTCTCTTCTGATCTTCGGTAAGCGAGATGGATGGTGACGCTTTCTCCAGTCGTTCCATCGCCAGTTCGTAAGCCGATTTCATTGGTGATCCTATTCTTACCTACTTGGCTCTTTTTCTAATCCAGACGGCGCGCGTGGCAGTCGCGCCCCACAAAAACCGTGCCGAATTGCGTCTAAGAATCAATCTTAAATTGCTGTTATGTCTTCACGAATCCAATTGCTCAGCATCGATTTCGACGGAACGCTTGTTTCACACGCTGGCGAACCGGCTCTGGATCGGCAGTGCATGGAACTGATTCGTGAGTTGCAGGCTTCAGGTGCAACCTGGGCAATCAACACTGGACGCTCGGTTGATCTGCTCGAATCTGGCCTTGCCAATTTTGAAATCCCAATCCGTCCGGATTTCATTCTGACAACCGAGCGCGATGTCTTTCGTCCCGGCGGAAACGGAGACAAATGGGAACCGTTTGGCGATTGGAACGATCGTTGCGCACGCGATCATGCTGAGTCTGTTCTCTTCAGCCCAGCCGGTCCTCGCCGAAGTGTCGACTACGTGACTCGAGAAACAAAGGCGCGTCTTATTTACGATTCCGATCGTCTCGAAGGCCTCGCGGCCGAAAATGAAGAAGAGATGGAACACATTGCCAGATTTATCGAGCAAGCCCGAGCCGCGCATCCAAAGTTTGATTACCAGCTGGAACGGCATTTACCTGCGTTTTTGCCACGCCGATTACCACAAAGGCGCGGCGCTGGCTGAGTTGGCGCGCCTGATCGAAGTCCCGCGCGACAACATCTTCGCGGCCGGCGATCATCACAACGATATCTCAATGTTGGATGGAAAAGTCGCCGCGATGCCATCGTGTCCGGCGAATGCAATCCCTGATGTGCAAAGCGCCGTGCGCAGCGCAGGCGGCTACGTGGCCCAGCAAGCAGCACGGCGCGGGCGTTTACGAGGCATTGCGTTATTTCGCGGAAGGTTAACAGGGTTAAATCGTTGAAATAGTGAACGGAGCCGTGCGCGAATCGTTCGCGAGGCTGCCTTGTAACCGCCCAGGCGGTACTTCTAACTATTTAACTCTCGCCGTAGCCAGCGCGAGCGGCGCATCAGCTTCGATTTTTCCGGCAAACCGATTCGTCATATAGGTGAGGAGCAACACCCAAAAGGTAAGCGCCAGCCCGAATAGTGGAAATTGAGGGCGAGGGGTAGCGAATAGATAATTGCCATCAGCGGAATCCAGACTGCCCATGTGGCGAGCAACGTCGGAATGATTTTGTCGCGATAATGTTTCCATGTGAAGAGATCGCGAATGGGCTGCAGCGAGATGCCGCTGTTTTTCCATTCATAGGTCAGCACACCAAACGGCGCCGCGAAAAGGGGATTGTAACCAAATTGATCGACACAGATTTTCGCGGCGACTACTGGCAGTGTTGCAACGTCTCCAAACCAGGCTGCTTCACTTCGAGTACAAAAGGTCGACAAGTGTTCCGTCGAGTCCCCAAACAGGTACGGTAAAGAGCAGATTACGAAGGTTCCGTCGACTGGGGCGTCCTCGCTGGAAGAAAAGAATCAAGAACAACTCCGGAATAAGCGCCCCTGCCGCCACGGATGCGACGACGACAAACAAAATGTCCGTGTATGCGCTTTAGCTCGGCCAGTTGCGAAAGAAGCGTGAACGCCGCGTGACTTGTGTAAAAGCCACGAGCAACATCAGCATCAGCGCCTGAATAATTAACGCTGGCAGTGCGTTCGCGCGCGCTGCCTCCCAACCAAGAGTGAGTGGCGAGCGCGTTCTGTGCATCGTTGCTGAGTGTTCTCCGCGCGTCTGCGCCATCAAGCAGAAATCTCTGCCAAAAGAATGATGCCGAAAGCCTTCAGCTTTATGCTCGTTCGACGTCCGGGAAGACGTTCCTCGGTGTTGATCACCAGTGAACGCTTCCGCTGGCTCCAGGCCCACCCGGGGTAAACTTTCCCTCGTCAGACGTTTTTTCCCCGGGAACAGGCGTACCAGACGTGGCAGCCTGGGAACCCGAGTCACCGCTCATCGAATCCTCGGACGATGCACATGCGGAGAGCAGCGATGCGACGACCAGAAACAGAACTACGCTCAGTGCAAAGCGTTTCTTCACGCGACGAACGCTAACTTTGCAGGTGTTTGATGCAAGCCGCGGTGTCCGATAGATTTGGTAGTGGAGAGCGCCAGCAAAACCGACCGGCGTAGCGCCCGGAGGGCAGCCCGAAGCTGGTCGCCGCGGCGACTTCGGCGATATCAAATCTCTCCTGTTAAGCGAGCTTCAGGAGCAGCTTCGCAACCTGGGAGAACCCTCCTATCGCGCTGGCCAGATCGTCGATTGGCTTTACAAAAAAGCGCGTCGACACACTCGACAAAATGACCAATTTGCCCCGCCCGTTGCGCAGCCGGCTTTCGGAGAAATTTTCGCTCGGCAAGATCGATATCGTGCGCGTGCTCGGCGCGCGCGACACGACGCGAAAATTTCTTTTCGTCTGGCCGACGGAAATTTGATCGAATCTGTTTTGATTCCGGCGACGCCGGCGCTTTACGGCGGGAGAGCGGACCGTCGGACGATTTGTGTCTCGACCCAGGTGGGCTGCGCTTACGGATGCAAATTTTGCGCCAGCGGCTTGGAAGGTTTTCTCGCAATCTGAGCGCAAACGAAATTGTCGACCAGCTCATCGCAGTTGAGCGCGCGACTGGTGAAAAAATCGACAACATTGTGTTCATGGGGATGGGCGAGCCACTCGCCAACCTGAGAACGTGCTCCGTGCGATTCGGATAATTAATGCGGAGTGGGGCCTCGGCATCGGCGCGCGTCACATCACCATTTCAACCAGCGGGCTGGCGCCGCAAATTCGAAACTGGCTGAAGAACCTTTGCAAATTCGGCTGGCCGTTTCTCTGCACGGTGCGACTGACGAAGTTCGCAACCGGATCATGCCAATCAATCGCCGTTACAACATTGAGACACTGCTTTCGGCTTGCGACTACTACAATCGCTCGCAAGAAGCAGCGGTCTCACGTTCGAATACATCTCTGATCGCAGATGTGAACGATTCTGACGAGCAGGCGCGTCTCCTTCTCGCCACGCACGCCGGCTCTCGGCAAAAGTGAATTTGATTCCCTACAATAGCGTGTCCGGTCTGCCTTGGACGCGACCTTCAGCAAAAGCGTCAGGAAAAATTTCTGTCGATCTTACGGACCGAAGGCATTCCGGCGACGTTGCGTCGCGAGAAAGGGCACGACATCGATGCTGCTTGCGGACAGTTGCGGTTGCAGACGGAACGGGCGGAGTTGACAAAGAGCTGATTCCGAAATTGTAGGGCGTCTGTGCCAGGCGCCTTCTCAAGTGACGTTTCTCAGAAACGCCCTACCAAGCAAAACTTTTTGCGCACAGCGTCAAGGTCGCGTTTAGTCTCTGTCATGGCCGGCTACGAGGGCGAGCCCGAACGCGCATGGGACGAGTACGCAGTGGGAGCGTTTTCTACAGCAACAGGACAGGCAAGGCAGAAAAGTACATGCAATTGCTGGAAGAATATCTCGATGATCCCCAGCGCGACGAGATCATCGCCCGCGAAATGGGTTGGACCCAATTGCTGGATGGCAGGGATTGGAGCGCGGAACTCGATGCGCTGCCGGATGGAGCCGTAACAGAACGAGGACGATCCTGGCGTTGACGAGGCTTCCAGATCAGCAGAAACCTTCGAAGGGCATGATCTGTATCGTGCTGCGTTCGCGTTGACGATCTGGATTGATCATCTGTTCGACCGAAACGCTTCGCTTCCAAACGAGCCGGCAGCTGTAAAACTGGCCACGCAAGCCGCGTTGGCCAACGCAAAGCTGGCCGCAGCCTTGAGCGGCGATAGTCTGAGCGAAATCGGGATGACAATCGCCTATTTGAAGCGGGCCTTGAAGGCTATCACGATTTCGATGGACGCGGCGGCGCAACTCCGGAAGATCGCCGGGCTGATTACCCGCTCGCAATATGCAGTGCTTCGGCAGCGGCTTTTTCAGGTGCGAGACGGCATTGTCACTCTGATGGGCGAATACCGCCGCGAGTGGCGTCGCCGGTTCGGCTCCGAAAGCTTATCGCGGTTGAATGAAATAGGGCCGGCTCCCGTCCAATCATGCAAACGGAAGCGACTCTGGCTCAGGCCGATGTGTCGGAATTGGACTTGGTGAGACGATGCCAGGCCGGTGACACCGAAGCATTCGACGAGCTGGTAACCCGCTACCGAACACGAGTATTCGGCATGATTTACAACATGGTTCATAGCGAGCAGGACGCCTGGGACCTGGCTCAGGACAGCTTCCTCAAAGCATGGAAATCGATTAAGCGCTTTCGCGGACGCTCGTCGTTTTACACCTGGATTTATCGGATCGTCATGAACGTGACGATCGATTGGCTGCGCAAAAAGCAAGTCAAAGGCGGCAGGCGCCGAGTTCGACGATGCGATTCAGCTAAAGGAGATCGATCCGGCATCCAAGACCGTGCCGAAGACGGAAGCGTTGCCTCACGAGACGATGGAACGAGAGCGAGATTCGCGCCCGGATCGACAAAGCGATTGCGCAGCTTTCGCCCGAGCACCGCGCCGTCATTTTGATGAAAGAGATCGAAGAGATGCAATATCATGAAATCGCAGAAGCGCTCGGCTGCTCAATCGGCACAGTGATGTCGCGTCTGTTTTATGCGCGCAAGAAATTGCAGAATTTGCTGAGGGACGTTTATGAAAACATTTGAAGAAAACTGGACAGCATGGCTGGACGGACAGCTCAGCGGACGAGAACTATCGGAATTCGAGGCATCGTTGCCAGACAAAGCTGCCGCTGAAGCCGAAAAGGCGGACAGCAAAGAAGCTTGGCGCGCTTTTGAAGAGCGAGCTAGGTGCGCCTGCGCTGACAAACGAAGAGTTTTTAGCCATCAGCTCCGCGAAAGAATCATGCGTGAAAGTAGCGTGCCTTCTGTGGAGCGCGAAGCGAAAGCCTCCACGTGGTGGACAATTCCCCGCCTCTTGTGGACAGGGACTGCGTCGCTCGCCGTTTTTTTGATTTTCACAGTTTTCGTGATTCGCGACAAGAATCCTGCGGAAGAATCGCAATACCTACGCAGATTTTAAATGCGCGCGTTGATCCGGTCGTGAGCCCGAATGCGACTGTCTCAATGTTTGAGGTGAAGCAAGACCGGGTAACGGTGTTGTGGACGGAGGGATTGCAAAGTTTGCCCGCCGACTATGCCGCCAAGTAATCGCTCATGGGTCGCTTCGCTGGCGTTCTTAATCCCTTTGTCTGCACTGATCGCAGGTGCCGTATCAGGGGACAGGCTGCGGAAACGGTGTGGAGCGGACTTGTTATCGCGGAAAACGTTGCGCAGCCACAAGCCGATTCCGCCGGAACTCACGCGGATCGAGGGGTCGCTGAAAAATTCTTTGGCTACAACCAGTTTCAAGTGATCGGCCAATCGCAAAAGACGCTCAAGACCGGACAGGAAGATTGGCTTGCGACCAGCAAATTTTTCGGACTGCACGTGGATGCACAGGGTGAAAGCAAGGCTGGCTATGTTTTGAATTTGAAGCTTTACAAGGAGAAGGAGCTCTTGCTCGAAACGGATGCCAAGCTGAGCAAACGCAGTCCCCTGGTTATCAAAGGTCCCCAGGTTGGCAGCGGGCAATTATTGCTCGTGTTAGTCATACTAACAAGCGAAGTGTTTCACGCTGGAGATGCGCACCCTGCTTCTTTTTCTAGTGGCTGAATTTTCAATCATGTCCTCGGCGCTCGCTTCAGAAAAGCCATTCAGTTTCAAAGACACGCCCGGAAAACTCCCGAAAGACGTGGTCCCGACGGACTACTCCGTTCGGATCGTCCCTGATATCGACAAGCTGACATTTGCCGGGACCGAGACGGTGAAGCTCAACGTTCGCCGTCGCGTTCGGCAATTGGTGTTAAATGCACTCGAACTGAAAATCGAAGCGGCCTCTATCGATGGCAAAGAATTGCCGGGCTCTGTAATTAAGATCAGACACGAAAAACGAACTGCTCACGCTTGCGTTACCGTCAGAGCTTGCGACCGGCGAGCACACGCTGACGCTTAGTTTCACGGGCAAAATAAATCAGCAAGGGCAGGGCCTTTTCTACATGCGGTATCAGGAGCAAGGCACCGGTGCTCGGAAGATCATGCTCGGAACGCCAATTTGAAGCGACCGATGCCCGCCGATTTTTCCTTTGCTGGGACGAGCCGGTCTTTCGCGCGCGCTTTCAATTGACCGCGGTCGTACCGGAGAACTGGCTCGCTGTCTCGAATATGCCTGTCGAGAGTGAGAAAAAATCGCTGGCGGCAAGGAGGTGCGCTTTCGCTGCGACCCCGCCAATGTCCAGTTATCTTGAACGTTTTCGTTGCGGGCGAACTCGATTTCATTGAATCGCGAAGCGGCCCTACACAGCTGCGAGTGATTGCGACGCAAAGGCAAGGCAGAGATGGGGCGCTACGCGCTCGAAGCCACGGCGCAAATCTTGCAATACTACAACGATTATTTCGGCGTGGCCTATCCATTGCCGAAACTGGATCAGATCGCGCTGCCCGGCGGTTTTGGAGGCGCAATGGAAAACTGGGGCGGGATCACCTACTACGAATCCAAACTTCTGTTTGATCCGAAAAAGTTCCTCTGCGGAAACGAAAGCAAGATATCTACGAGGTTCTCGCGCACGAAATGGCGCACCAATGGTTCGGCGACCTGGTAACGATGGCTTGGTGGGACAATCTTGTGGCTCAACGAAGGATTTGCCTCGTGGATGGGCTCCAAATGCACCGCGCATTTCAATCCACAATGGGAAGTCTGGCTGCGCCGGAAATCTCCGCGGGATCCGAGCCGCCGTGTCGGAATCGCCAAGGAAGCAGCGATGGAAGGCGATGCGCGATCGACCACTCATCCGATCCAGCAGCCGGTCGCGACCGAGGCCGAAGCCAACAGCGCCTTCGACGATATCACGCTACAAAAAGGGCCAGTCATTTTTGCGGATGCTGGAGAGTTTTCTCGGCGAAGACGTGTTTCGGCAAGGAATTCGCCGTTACATGGCGGCGCATAAGTACTCAAACACCACGACAGCAGACTTGTGGAATGCGCTTTCGGAGGCCTCCGGGAAACCGGTTGGGGAAATTGCAGCCGGTTGGACAGAGCAACCCGGGTTTCCCGTCGTTAAAGTGAAACGAGAGCAAGGTGGCAACGTCTCGCTCACCCAGGAGCGGTTTACCGTCAATTTCACGAACGCTCCGCCGCTCGAATGGAAAATTCCTCTCACATATGCGGTGGTCGGTGAAACTCCTGCGACACTGTTGATGACCAGGAAGCTCGACAGCATCCACAACATTCCTGCTGATCGAGCGCTCAAGCTGAACGTAAACGGTGCTGGAAATTACCGCGTCGAATACGACGAGGCATCTTGGAAATTATTGCTCGGGGCTTTGAAGAATTTGGGCGTTGAGGATCGTGTCAATCTACTGTAGCGACACCTGGGCTTTGATGCAGGCGAACCGGGCCCCGATCGCTGTTTACTTTGAGTTGGTGGAAAAGCTGCCGGCTTCGACCGAACTGGCCGAGCGCGAACAGATCATTCACGTGCTTGATTTTATTAACCGGCTTTTGAGTGGCAGTTCTGAACAGGAGGAATTTCAGCGCTATGCGCGGTCACTCTTGCGTCCTACTTTTGATGCGGTTGGCTGGGGAAACCAAACCGGGCGAGCAAACGGCCACGGCAAATCTGCGGGCGAGCCTGATTACGGCGCTCGGAAACCTCAACGACCCGAAAATCGTCGCGAATTGTCGCGAACATTTTAAAGCTTATCTCGCAAATCCAAAATCGCTCGCTCCTGATCTTCGGCCGGCGGTCTTTTCAGTTGTCGGACGGTATGCTGACGAATCGACATGGAATGAACTTCACCAGCTCGGCCTCAAGACAACGAGCATTGAAGAAAAACAAAACTATTACGATGCGCTAGCCGGTGCGATCGACCCCAAATTGGTCAAAAAGGCGCCTTCCCATCGCGCTTACAGACGAGTTGCCAACGAGCCGCGCGGTCTTTCTTGTCTCGAGAGTCGCTCGCGAAAGTGGTCATCCAGATATCGCGTGGGATTTTGCCAGGGCGAACATGAAAGCGCTCCTCGCAAAGAGCGACGCGCTGGGCGCTAACACGTATGCGCCCAGTCTGTTCACTTTTTTCTCGGACGATTCGCGCGCTCCAGGAGCTGAAAGACATACGCAAAAAGCAATCTGCCGGCTGCGAGCGCTCCGCGAAGTAGCAAAGGCCCTGGATGAAATTCAGTTCCGATCAGAATTCAAAAACGCCTCGCACTCCAACTCAAGTGCATGGATCAATGGCAAAAATCTGCTGAGCGCCAGGAATCACTCACCCATCACTGATCGGTATTCTGCTGCGGCGTGATCCAAAGACGCATTGGAATCATCGAAGACTCAACAAAACCGTGGTGGCGGAAAAATTCCTGCGCCAGATTTTCCGGTCGGTCGGTCAGCAACGTAATGCGGAGGAAATTTTTCTGTTTGGCAAAATCGATCGCATGTTGGAGAAGCTTCGAACCGTAACCCTTGCCTTGGTATTGCTTGTGGATCACCAGATCTTCGAGCAGGATCACGAAGCCGCCCTCAGCAGTGCTGATGGTAAACAGCAAATTGATCATTCCCACGATCGCTCCGTTCTGCCGCAATACAAACACGCGCCCCCGGCTTGGTTGTTCGAAAATCAGGCGCAAACCACGAAGTTGTTTTTCCTTGTCCGGACGGAAATCGCCTTCCTGAGCGAATAATCCACCGAGCATTTCCGAGAGTTCGTCTAGATCAGCCTCGGTCGCCGGCTCAATCACCACATGTTCTTTTTCGCCCATTGCTTGCAGTGCTTATTCCAAAATCCGCCATTCTGGCAATCAAATTAGCCTGACACGCTGCTGGCGTTAACTATTGATGTGCTTGGTGCCGTTGACAATGTTGCGCTCGACCTTACTTTAGCCGCTCTTAAATCGCGCCGAGTCTGTTTTCGGTTTTATGAAACGCACTTACCAGCCATCCAAGCGAACACGCAAACGTCAGCATGGTTTTCGTGCCCGCATGAAGACGAAAGGGGGCCGCGCGACTCTGGCACGCCGCCGCCAACGCGGCCGCAAACGCTTGCTTCCAAAGGGCGTCGAAAGGCATTACGTGCGCCATACGCAGGCGTAACTCTCTTGTCTCCGAAGCCAGTCTAGGTCGTCGTCTGTCTGTCCGATTGAGAACGACCAGGTTTTTTCGGCTGGTCACGCCCCACCGCCTTCGCTACGCTGCACCCCTAAGATTCTTTCTCATGAAATCAAACGCAGTCGTCATTGAATCGCCTCAAACGGATTCGAGGATTTTTGCGCACACACGTTGGGACGCGATTCCTGTGTTGGCCGCGATTTTTCACTGCGTCTATTTCTTCGGGATGTTCTATCTCTTCCCGCGGGTCCCGCTCTGGATCATGCTCGTTCTTGGGTTCGTCTATTCGGTGAGCATTTCATGGAATATCAACGGCATCTCGCACAACTTCATTCATAATCCTTACTTCCGATCGCCATTGCTCAACCGCCTGTTCAGCATTCTTGAATCAATCACCGTTGGTTTTAGCCAGGTGTTTTACGAGTGCATTCACATGCAACACCACAAGGGAAATGCTGACCGCCCTGACGAGCGTGGTGAGACAGTCGATTGGATTTCGATCTACAAGCATGGACATGACGGTGAGGCAGAGCACCCGCTTAGCTACACTTTCCTGAGTTTCTTCCGTGAAGATCCAAAGACGGTTTACCGGCAATTGAAACGCAAAAACCCGCGCGACGCCTTCTGGGGAGTCACAGAGTTAACGTTGTTCGTTTCCACGTTCGTCATTCTCGGCGTCCTTAACTGGCGTTACATCTGTTTCCTTCTTCCGTTCTGGTACTTTGGCCATTGCCTTTCCTACCTGAACGGCTACTACCGCCACTATGGTGGCAACCCGGACGAACCGCTTGCCTGGGGCGTGAGCAGTTACGAGAAACTTTACAATTGGACCTGGTTTTTAACGGCTATCACGCGGAGCATCATTTCCGTCCTAAAGTGCATTGGACCCGTATGCAGACGCTCCGCGACCAGATCGTGGAGCAACAACGCGCTGCCGGTGTCCGAGTAATCAAGCCGCCGCACGCCCTTGCTTTTCTCGATCCCGACCTGCCGACACTGAAACAAGATTCCCGACAAAAGTCTCGCGTTCGTTGGAATCTAAAGTCTGCGCGTCTCCAAGGTAAAGCCAACTGAGAGAATGCTCTTTGAGCACCACTCGGCTACGTAATATTGCTGGCTAATTTTTCGTTAAGCGACGAAAGCCTGAATTTTCCGGTTGCGATTTAGTCCAACGTTTCGAAATTCGAAATCCGGAATTTTTTCAAATCTTGCACCGTTAGCTCAATTGGCAGAGCAAGTGATTCTTAACCACGGCGTTTGCGAGGGTATCAGCCGAGCGTTACCGGATAAGCTACCGATTTAGAACGCCGCAAAACAGGTTGACGGTTAGAGATTGTCTTTCCTTGATGCCGAAACCTAGACTCCGGCGAAAACTTCAGATTCCAGCGGATCGAGGTGTTTACTAAACGCATGACGCAATTTCGCGAGTGCGGTTAGTTCCAACTGCCGAATGCGCTCGCGCGTCACCCCGATTATGTCGGCAATCTGTTCAAGCGGCTTTGCTGTCGTGCCATTTAGCCCGAAACGCTCTACAATGATCGTCGCCTCACGCGTGTTGAGGCTTTTGAGAACCCGATTGATCTGGTCCGGAAAATCCTTCTCGCGCAGTGATTCGAAAGGAGTTTGCGTCTGTTCATCTGGAATGTTTTCGCCAAACACGGTGAGTTCATCGGCGCCAACGGGCGCATCGAGCGATTCCGGCCGAAGGCCAACGCTTTTCAGCCGCGCCACTTTTTCAGTAGCGATCCCCAGCTCTTCGCCGAGCTCGTCCTCAGTTGGTTCGCGACTGAGCTCGTTGCCCATTTGCGCTGAAATGCGGCGCATCCTAGTAATCTTCTCGATGGTCTTTGCTGGCAGTCGGATCGTCTTGCTCTGGTTGGCAAGTGCACTTTTGATCGCCCGCTTGATCCACCAAACAGCATAGGTGCTCAGCTTGGCACCTTTTTCCGGATCGAATCGGTCGATTGCTTGCATTAATCCGATGTTTCCTTCGGAGATTAGATCAAGTAGAGGCAGACCGAGACCAATGTAATCGCGTGCGATGGTCACCACGAGCCGCAGGTTTGCGTTGATCATGCGTTCTGCGCGCTGCCGCATCGCCCTTTGGACTCTCCGCGCGTGTTCGATCTCCTGGTCGGGCGTCAAAAGAGGCATTCGCCCAATCTCCAGCAAATATCTGTTGAGCACCGCATTGGTTTCGTTCACGCCTCCAACTTACTGGCTGGAGTGGATCGACCGCTACTGGGCATATGTGAGATTTTCAAACAACGCCCCAGAGGCGCTTCGCGCTCACTCT